>OIYG01000418.1_pt1 | contig 42482 bp, 65 predicted proteins | sample 1587861 | NCBI WGS metagenome assembly OIYG01 (sample SAMN03283272) | human gut metagenome | biome: human-associated habitat; material: feces | host: Homo sapiens | place: Peru | collected 2012
TAACTGCGTCAAAGCCTGCGCCAATGCTACCAACCTTAACACCTGTTGCAACAGGCAATCCAGCATCATTGACAACCTTGCCTGCTGCGCTCAAACCTCGCTTGCTTGCTTCACTAGTCATTAGTATTCTCCGATGTTATCCAGTCCCCAAGATTTCTTCTTACGTCCTGTATTGAACTGACCTCTCTGGAAGGGATTGTAGAACCCCTGTCCCTCTGCACCAGTTGCCACATAGGTATCAGGGTCATAGGTATTAGCAGTCAACGCTGACAGGAAGGAATCATCCCCAATATTACTATTGGCATAATCAGACATCTGACCATAGGTATTCTGATAAGAACCCAACTGAGACAAGTCACCACCCTTTAATGCATTGTAGTTCCTGATGTAGTTCAGCGCATTATTGCTCAACGAATCTACACCAGAATCAAAGCCAGAAGTTCTCATCTGAGTAAGGTCATTCTTCCATGTGTCATACTTGTTCTGACCCTGTTCATACAACTTACCTCTGTTATTGGCAATATTGTCATTTAGAGCATTCAGAGCAGTCTGATATCCAGCATAGTTAAGGTAGCCACGTTTCAGGTCTCTGTCCAGTTTGTCCTTGGCATCACCATAGTAAGATTGGTTCTGCTGGTCCAGTAACGAGCCAAAGTTAGACCCTGTATTGCCATAGTCATAGTTGGATAACCAGTTATTTGCTGTATCTCCTAACTTCTGGGAAGCCTCGTCCATGGCTTTTTGATAACCAGTTGACACCTTTCTTGCATAGGTATCCCAGTCAGACTTGCCCATGCCTGTGCCACCAGAATTGTATCCAGTACCATACTGATAGTCTTTCAGGATATTACTGTACGAGTCATCGCCATAGTTACCACCAACCTCATAGCCAGTTCTCGATTTCATTTTGTGATGACCCATCTTGGTCTTTACTTTATACCAGTCTTTATAAGTACCAGAACCACCAACCTGACCAAAGCCTTCACCTTCAAACTGTCTTGCGGCATCATTGACTTTCTTCATGGCGTCATTGTACTGATTATACTGTGCGCCACCGCCAGAACCCAGTTGCTGTTTGCCATCATTAGTAGCCATCTTATTCCTCCATCAATCTGAGCAACCGTTTTTCAGTAGCAGATAACGGTTCATCATCACGAATCTTACGCTTAATTTCTTCCATGATATCATCTTCATCATCATCCCTGCTGACAATACCAGCACCAACACCAAGACCAGCCAGTGCTGCTGTCTTAGGATGTTTCTCTACCGTTTCGGCAGCTCTATGAAGTTTGGATTTTCTTTTCAAAACTCCTTTGTCATCATAAATCTTACCTTTATGAACAGCCTTTGCCATATCATTAAGAGTTTCGTCTTTCAATTTACTGACATCAACCTCTTTATCAAAATGGTCCCTTGCTTTCTTATATGTTTTATTGACAGACTTACCAGCCTTAGAAATCGCTTCTTTGGCGCTATCAGTCATCTTTCTTACAAACCTACGCATTGGTATTACTCCTTCATTGTCTTAATTACAAAACCTCTGCAAAGATTAACCTTATCGGCAACTCCTGTCCAATAAGCCTCATCTCCACAGCAAAAGTCTTGGTCGCAAATAAGGTCTTCCAAGACATCATACAGTTTCTTTAAATGTCTAAGACTTTCTTCGAGACCAGTACCTTTAATCAAACTCGGCTTTGCAATAACATTCCAATTTAGAGCCTCTTTGCCATTGCCGAGCATTGTAGCCTCTTGTAAGTGGTCAATCACTCCAAGAGGGTCCAATTCACTAATCAACCTATCAGCCAACAGGTGAACAGCATAGTATCCTATGCCTTCACTGCCATAGTGCATGTTCTTACACTGACCATAGATTGCAAACAAGATAGATGCGATGTCATTCATCGTCTAATACCTCCAACCTTGTACTGTACACCAATCCTGATAATTCTCAAAGGTTTGTCATCATTGCTATACAGCCTAAACCGATTGTACATGAATGTCTGATTAAAATCAATCAGATTAAGATTTGAAGCAATAATACCACCACCATATCTGTCATTGTCATCTGTATCGTAAACTTCTTCATTGGTGTATACATCAGCCAACTTTCTCACGAGGAGATTATTCTTGAACACATTTCCATAGGATTCAAGTTCTGCATTAGCCATAACATATCCTACATACCTGCCATTGTTCTTGATAACCTTGGCATCTGCATTACCCTCATAGACCTCATCCGTAATCAGACCAAGCAGTGTAGCACCAGAGCCATAGCCTTTGGTGCTACCACCGAGCAAACAAATATCAACCTCTGTTTCATCAATCAAGTCCACTGATGTTCCAAGTTCAAACCTAGCAGTACCATCACTAACAACAGAGATGTATTCCATCGACTTGACATTACCGCCAGAGCCGTAAGCCAGCCAAGGTGTTTGCATTTCCATTTCAAAGTTCTCAGCCCTAGGCGCACCTGTTAAAGGATTGATGTATGTGTCTTTATGAATTTTCTCAGAGTCATTAGCATAGACCATGACACCATAGCCATCAGTGGTGATTATCTTCCCAAAGTGGTTATTGGTGAATGATGTATACCTAATGTTGTCCCATATAAAGAAGGACTTGTTTCCACCCAAGTTAGGATGGAAACTCATCATCAACATAGTATTGTCATTAAACCTAAGACCATACAGGAACTTTCTGTAATCCACTAAGGTGGACACACCATTAGAAACTAACTCCTCGTCCAGACGCTCAGTGATATAAGGCAATACCTTTGAACTCAGGGATTCGGGGACAAAGTTCTGACTGACAACATTCCTTTTAACAGAGTTAATACCATTAGGACTCAGGAATGCCAGACTATCATAAATTGTTCTCACTGAACCTACTACAAGAGCGCCAGCATTTTCCACCATAGTATCCAGTTCAGGTACATGCTGTTCTTTATTAGTAGTAACCTGAGTAGTCTTTCCGCCCTCAGTTACAGTTTCCTCGGTAGAGCCTGTGCCTTTATAAATGTCCAGTTTCCATAAGGCAAACCCGAATGTTGTGAACACGCACAACTCTCCACGGGTAACATCTATGTCTACAATCTCCTGACCTTCCATCTGCATGATATTAGCCATGTCAATGTCATAGGCACCACCTTGGTCTTCCCATCCAGAATCGCCTTTCCACACACCAGCAGCATCCTTAGCAGAGAAATGAATTCTTGTATCAGGAATGTCAATATAACTCCCATCAGTATCATACTGTCTTCTGTACAAGCAGATAGCACACAGATAGTGGTTAATCATCACACATTTAAAGATGATAGGTACATTGGCATTAGACCCTGTTGCAGGGTCATGCAGGTAGGTTACTGCACCAGAGCCCTGAGCAAGCATAACATTGTCATAAGTCCCGTCACTAGGCGCAGTCGTATACCACTCAGTAAGAGTAATTACATTGCCTTCAATCTTGCTTACTTTGCCAGTGTAGTAAGTTCCATCAGACTTTAATATGCCGATAGTGCCGACACCGAAGCCAGAATCTAATCCTGTCATAGTGATGGTATTACCACTCACCACAACGGAACCTTCTTTATAGATTCTGGTCTGTTGGTCAAGGTTAATCTGTAACGGCTTATCATACCCATTACTCAGGACAAACAAGGAACCAGCAACAGTCCCGAAGCATCTTTTGTCTGCATAGTTCCACACTCCAACAGGAACATCTTTCTGAGTCTGTTCCAATGCTGCATCAAACTCATCCCATTCAATAAAGACATTATTTTCATCATCAACACTAAGAACTCTGCCTTTATTGGTGTAACAGAAACAGTACGTTGCAAAGTAGAACACCTGCTGAATGAACTCACCTTCTCTTAGGTAGCCAAAGCAATTAACTACCAGTTTAAATCCATTCCGTTTCTTAACAGAGGAATCATAGCCAATCTCAACGTTCTTGGCTATGGTTAAATACTTAGGGTCCATGTTAAGTTCAGGGTCAACATAGTTTAACCCATTGGTGAAATCAACGAACTGTCTTGTCTGTACATTAGCCATGATTACCACCATCCATGCTGATAGGTTTGAATAGGTCCATGCTCATACGCAAGTGTATCATTAGTCTCTTCTTTGGTCAACTGGTTAATCCTCTCAGCATACAACATGGCAAAGTTTTGTGTTGCCTCAGGATTGTCTCCCTTAATCACCATGTAGTTGTGGCAGGTCTTGTACTTAATAGCCAGAGCATCAAAGGGAATTTCATCATCAGGGAAGTATTCAAACTGTCTCTCAGCCTCTTCAAGAATAGCATCGCCGGCAAGCCATTTAGCATAGGTAGAAGGCTTACATAATGTCCTAAACACAACCCATACATAGACCCCGCTGGCAGGAGGCACACATCTGAATACCTTATCAGGATTAGCATCTGCATACTGGAAATAGATAGGCATGGTTCCAGTATATGTATCAGGTATGATTGAGAAGTTAGCCTTGCTCAGTTCCTTAGGATAACTCTGATTATTCAGTATGGTCTGAATGTCCTCAAACTCCCTGCATACCTTATGAAAGTCAACATTCGCAGGATAGCCGTCAGACAACTCCAACTTAACCTTCTTGATATGCCTTTGCCAGAATCTTTCTTTGAAGCATACTTCCAAAGCATCATCAATCATACTAAACAGTTTGTCCTCAGCATACTTATTGACTGATGTACCATAGACCATTGACAACTGTCTCAGACAGTCCAACATAATCTTATTCTTTGTTGTCATGACTGTTCTCCATAAAAAAAAGGTGTAGGCAGTGAAAGGAAGTGGAAACCCTGCCTACACCCAGTCTGTTTAATGATTAACCAGCAAAAGGTTTAACACCAAACAAACCACCTTTAACGTCAACGCCGTTGGATTTAGTGCAGTATTCCGTAACAGAGTAGATGATTTCCACTTCATCACCCGTGGAACAATGTGCCAACGAAACAATGCCGCGCGGGTCAGCAGACGTTGCCGTCTGCGTCTGTGCAAATGCAGTCAGAGCAGCAGTAGTATCAACCACACCATTCTTCGTAACCTTAATCAAGGCAGAAGTCTGATACGGCATACCAATCTTGCCTGTCGTACTCATCTTCACTGCACCGGCAGCAGAGGCAGTAACCTTAAAGATTTTCTTAAAGGCTTTCTTGCCAGACACAGCCGTAGCATTGTTCAGCGTGACTGTTTCTTTCATGGGATTACCCAAGTAGTCTTCACCAACCACATCAACCGTGCGGGAATCGGATGCACCACCCGTGAAGGAAACCACTTCGCCAAACTTCATAGAGGATTCATAGCATTTAGTGGATTCCGTTTCAGCATCAGCGACAATAGCCGCATCAACATCAGCAGGGGCTTCGGCAATCACCAGCAAATGACCCATGTTAGCAAACAGATTACCAGAGGTAATGTTACGTGCACACGGAACATAAGACGATGCGACCAATGTGTTTTTAGTTTGAGGTTTAGTAATTACAAACATTTTATTCTCCTGTTTCATCTTCCATCATAGGAACCTTGTCAACACGAATCTTGTAGTCATCCAGTGTAGACTCAGGAATCCTAACAGTGGATTCATTGGGCAGACGGAAGGTATAGAAAGTGGTTTCTCTGGGCTCCCCATCTACAATACGAGTTCCTTCAAGACGTTTAGTGGGTTCAAAACCCTTCTCCGTCTTAATGAGCGTGTACATAGGAACCCCTGTTTTAACCCCAACTCCTTTGAGAGCCTCTCTCAACAGTTCAGGGTTTTCACTTAACAACTGACGCAAATTCGCCAAATCATTCTTCTTAGCAACCATCTTTCTATCCTTTCATCTTAGTTAGGTTACGCGTTATTCAGAACAGCCTGCGTGCCGTCTGCTTTCCACAGACACAACTGACCTTCCCAGATAATACGGATGCCAGAGGCATCCATAACCCAAGGAGCATCCAGTTTCGTCACTTTCATGTTGACATGACGCATGACGTGCAAACGCAGATACTTCGTGTTAATGAAGTAAGCCTTGTCCGCAGGACAGTTCGGGTCATACATCACAGGCACGCCACGGAAGTTCAACGAGTCAAAGCCAAAGTCAGCCTTACCCGTCAACTTGGAGAAGTCCTGAGCTGCCAAGGAACTCTTGCTTTCCAAGAAGTCCGCATACATATCATAGATGTTACGACCAACAATAATACCGTCGAACTTACCTTCTTCGGCAGCCTTAGCATCCAAGAACACACCACGGAACACTTTGGAAATGTTCGTGGCATCCATCGTGCCAGCCATCTGGTAAGAACTCGTCCGCCAGTATTCCTCTGTCGAACGGTCAATACCACCGACAACACCAGTCGTCGGGTCATCAGGAATCAACAGACCCAGACCATTAGGATTCTTACCAATACCCAGACCGTACATGTATTCCTGACCGAATTTCTCCTGCAAGGAAATCTTCAATGTTTCCAGTTTGGCTTTGGCAATCTTAATGACAGCCTGTTCACCCATGTTTTCGTCTTCTTCCTGCTGGCTGACAATCACCGTACCAGCAATACGAGCAAAGCCATAACGAACCTTGGAAAATTCATTCGTCTGATTCACAGGCAGTTCATCGTAGTACGAGTAAGCCGCAATGTTGGGGTTACGACCAACAATCAGCGGGTTGGTGATTTCACGTCCGCCATCTTCAAAGACGATACGTTTCTTTTGCATTAAGAACGTGGACAAAACCGTAGAACGCAACTGAGCAAAAATCAATTCTTTCCGTGTGTACGGTTTTTCCAGAGTAGTGGTGATTACGCTATTGATAGCACCCATTTCATTTAACTCCTAAAAAACTTCTTGGCTTCGGCTGCCACCACATCATCAATGGAACTGAACTTCTGAGGTTGGTATTCACCATAAGCATTAGCCCTTTGCGAGTTCACACTAGGCATATCACCCTCTACTTCTTCGATGACGTTCTCATCACCAAACCAAGATTGATTGTTGTTTGTATATGCTCTCCGAAGACGGAAGTATGCGTCATACGGGTTTCTTACACCAGTCCTTTGCATAACACCAGTGATTTCCTCCAAATGGTTCCACGCATCTGGGTATTTAGCAAGGAACCCATCTAACAGGTTCTTGCTCTCAGCATACCGACGTTCCTGTTCTCTCTGTTGCATAACAGGAGCCATCTGCTGGTTTACTCCTTGCATCACTCTCAAACGAGAGTCATCATGAGTAAGTATCTGTCCTACATCTATACCCTCTTTTTCAAGAGCAGTCAATAACTTTTTAACACAACCAACCTTATCAGTCTTCCAATGATTAACAAAATCTACACCCAACTCCACACTAGCCATGTCCATCTTGTTCTGAACAAGATAGTCCATGACAGGAGCGGCAACACTCATTTGCTGTTCGAGGTATTGGTTTCTTCCTCTAATCTGTTCGAGTTCCGCTTTGTCGAGTTGGTCGTCTTCCAATCTCGTCTCGCCATCGGACTGGTCTGTCCCCTCGTCTTCGGCAGACTGTTTGGCTTGCTTTTCTCTGATTCTGCGTTCGGCATTCTGTTTATTCCTTTCCTTTTTAATCTGTTCGGCTGTCTTCTGGTATTCGTCTTCTTTCCATTCGTCACCAGTAACACCTTCCTTGTTCTTATCGAACTCAGGCTTATCTTCCTCTACCTCTTGGCTCTGAGTAAGAATGTCATTCAGGTAATCATCAGTTTCCGCATCATTAGAAACATCACCAACTTCTTCAATCAAATCATCTTCTTCCATGGTTTATTCCTTTCACATCATTGCAGCTTGGTTAATCATCCTGTTCTGCATAGCCTGCTGCTTGGCTTGCATATTCTGTTGTGCCTGAGCCTGTCTGATGTCCTGTTGCTGTTGCATACCGTCCATCTTCATCTGACCTTGTTGAGCCTGCATAGCCATCTGCTGTTGCTGCATTTGTCTCTGCATCTCTGCTTGCTCCTGTTGCTGCTGGAATCCCTGCATAATCATATCCCAGTCTTCATCGGTAATAACCATCTCATTGAAGGCTCTGCTAAGCATCTTTAACACCACAGGTACGACCGCAGGGCTAGCACCTGCAAACTGTCCCATTAACTGTGTCAGTTGCAATGCTTCCTGTTTCTTGGCAGCGCTGGTAGGTTCAATGGTATCATCACCTACAAATACCAAATCAGGACTGAATACATCAATCTTTCTTTCATTGATTGCCATAGCATCATTAGGATTGCACCACTTCAACAGGTCATCCATGTCAAACTTAACCAGACACAGACTCAGTACATCCTTGACAACTCTAAGGTAGAAACTAATCAGTTTGTCCACCTTAATGCCTGTGATTATCTTCTTGCTCTGAGAGTATTGCTGGATTGCTCCATTTGTAGTGTTGGTCTTGTATTCCTCACCTCTGGTCAGAGCATCAGCAGAACTCATCTTACCAATCATGGAATACAGTCCACTCTTGTCCATAAGCATCTGATTTTCAGTTCCAGGTGTAGGCATACCAACTACGGCATCAGCAACTCTAACACCTTCCCTTGTACTAACCTGTACCCAGCCAGGTTTGCCGTTGGTCATGTTCTGCAAGTCCTTCTCTTCAATCCTTGCATTCTTATCAACCAACGTAACATTGAAGGCTCTATCCCTAGCCTTGTCAATCTGGCTATTAATCTTATTAATGCTATTCACCAAAGGCAAATAGAAAGCAACCTCACTCATCATGTTGTTGTCAACTACGCTTTGATTATAACTCAACACATAATAGGGGAAGAACTGTTTCAGACCCAATGGGTCATTCCATACCCACAGAGGATACTCCCATTTGCCTTCTTCAAACAAGTAAACACGCTTCTTTAACTTGTCCCAGACATAGTAGGTTTTGACGGTCTTCAATCTATCATCTTTAATCTGAATCCGTTCGCCACCGAGAACATAATCATCATCCTCGTCTTTAATTCTGACCTTATCTTCATTGCCTTCATCACTGCCAATGCTACCCTTTTCACCAGCATAGACTGTACCTTCCTGAGTACCATACTTAGCCTTCAAGATATGTTCATATTCCAGTCTCTGTTCAATAATCCAGTCTGCATCAAGGCAACTTTCCAACTGGCTGTTAGGGTCTACAAACAGATTGCAGGGGTCAACCAATGTAATCTGTGCACCATCAAAACCAGAGTCTTCCAACTTCTGATTGAGAGCATATAACTTGCCTTCAATATCCTTAATACTCTCAACAGTCTTGCATTTAGCCAACTCATCTTCAAGTTTCATAATCTCATCTTGAATAAGGTCTCTATTAACCTTGTCAATCCAGTCCAGTCTCCAAATACCTCTATTAGTCAACTGCGCAGAGATGTCAGCCTTCTGTAACTTCTCCTTGCAGTTCAAGCCACAGTTGCCAATCTGACCCATGTAGTTGTTAATCAGATGCTCATAAGCCTTAGCCAGAACTGCATCTTCCTCTCTGTTACATGTTATCTCAATGTGAGGAAGTTTCATCACAGTTTCACGGCTAATGCCATTGGTATTAGCCCACACCAGATTCTCAAAGGTCCGAGTCTGTTCATCCATTCTGAGACGTTTCTTCTCAGAATCCTCAGAGGGTTTATCACAGCCCTTATACATCTGAATGATGTTCTGCCAACTATCCCTCAAATCCTGAGTCATACTTCTGGCAACATCCAGTCTGTTCCTCCACAGTGTACCTTCCTTTTTACTGATAGCAATCTTATTATCTGCCACCATCTTGTATAAGGACTGGTACTCTTCCTGCGGCTCATCCATCTTAATCATTTCTCTGTCGAACTCGCTGGTCTCCACCGTCTAATCTCCTGTTGGAATTGAATCTGCTTTTGTATCAGCCTAGCCTTATCGTCGTCGAAAGTCAACATGTATTTCATTGCATCCATAGCATGGTCGTTCTTATCCATGGGCTTATCCTGCGCACCATCAGCAGTAACCTTCCATCTGTAATCCACAATCTCATCAATTAACCAAGTAAGTCTGCTACTAATGAACAATCTGGGACTACCCATGCCACCATTATACGGATGCCTTCTGAAAGGGTCTATCCTCAGGTAGTCTCCGACCTTGCCAATACCTCCAAGGATATTGTTGTTACCCCTGTCCATGTCGATGCCATATTTAGCGAACGTATCAGCAACGGTGGTATCAACTGCGCTTCGTCTGAACAAAGCAGGGTCAGATATAACCCGCTCACTTTCCCTAATACCATACTTACCTCTCATGTCCTTAATCATATTAGCCTGAGTCCTGATGTCCTTCTCCTTTTCATAATACCCATCAATGAGATGAACATTCTCTTCCTCATCAACAAACCCAACAAGGTAGCAACTGGGACTAGCAATACCGAAGTCAAGACTTTCTTTCCAAGCCATCCTGTACTTGTCCCTACACTTCTTCATCTTGCTTTCCATGTCAAACTCATCAACCACATGGACAGCATAGTTGAACATAGGATACACAAGGTTCTCAGCAACATCCCACTTACCGAGCATGTACTTATCTCTCATAGCCCCAGTGTAAATGTTCTCTAACCTTTCAATGAAACCCTCAGGCAGATGTTTGTTATCATACGTTGTTCCTTCAAACAGAGCAATGATAGGTTCAACCTTACCAGTTTCCCTATACAGTTTCTCATCCTTCAACAACTCAGGGAGCACTACGCCTGTCTCCTGCCACACCTTTAACGGTCTAACTAACTTAGTGCTTACCCAGTTTTGTGTAGGGTTGGTAGTAGCCATGAAGTAGTTGGCATACTTAGGCATACTAGTATCATCACCAACATACTTAGCAGTACCACGCATACGTCCTTGCAAATCTTGAAATAACTTATAGTTAAACTCAGGGTCTTCCAACTGGTCAATGAATACAAAGTCAAACGTACCACCTAGCATGTTCATTGTCTCACTATCACCTCTCCTAGTCAGAGCAATGTAGTTGAACAGCACTTCACTCCCATTAACAAACTCCAAACTCCTGCTTCTTGCACTGGGATACTTCCTAATCATGTTCTTAGGACACCATTTAAGGAACTCCTTCTGAGTAGTAGTCTCCAAGTTAGGCATTGTATTCCTCAATACAGCACCTCTTGCACCAGGATACTTCATCATGATGTCAATGCACTTAACACACAGCAGTGCAGTTTTACCCCAGCCATATCCTCCTGCAAGTATCTGTACAGGCTTAGTACAGAAGAAGGCTTCTGCTTGCGGAGTTCCCTCTTCCAATTCAAATGTAGGCATCTCTCTTCCTTTCAGTGTCTCAGAAACATTCTATCCATCAACAAACTAAAACTTGCGGAATACGCTCACGGGCTCCGCCCGCTCGCTATCTTTGACTACTCAACTACTCAACTACCTAACTCTTCAACTAAGTCTCCACTCTTTTCTTAATACTAAGTTCTTGGTACCAAGAACTTAGTATTAAGTTTAATGCAGAGTTACAGTTCAGTGATGTTACCTGATTCAATAGTAGGATTATGTTCCTTCTTGTACATCTTGTTCTCTAATCTCTCACTGATGCCAATGAGTTCATTGATAACATTAGACAAGTCAATGATAACATCAATACATTCATTCAGTCTCATGCCAATCATCTGTTGGTTGTTAGCAATCTCATAGATGGCTCTCTTAATCCTAGGGTCAACATCACATTTCTCAATCTCTGTCGCAACAGCAGAACCACCTTTGAGAATATTCAATCCATTCAACGTACTCATGCTTACCTCCTTTTAATAAGCGTTATTCTAAGTTCATCTGCTTCCTGTGCAGCAGTGTTAGCAATCAAGGCTCTATCCAGTATGTCTTTGTTAGCTTCAAACTTAACAGCATCTTTCTTTCCATCAGAGTCCTTACTGAGTTCAACCATTCTATCAAACGCCTCAGATGCAGCACTCACAATCTTACCTGTGAGTGTTGCTTGGTCAAGTTTCCTGATGTTATTGATGAGTGTCTGTTTAATGTATGCATAGTCTTCACTATCACATATAGCATTCACCTCTTCACCACTCAGTCCAGTCTCATCACTCACCTGAGCCAGTGAACAACCAAACAGTTCCATGCTGACAATCATGGCATACTGCTTACATCTCTCTCCTGTAACAGGGAATCTTATTGAGTTCTTATCAATGCTTTGTGCAGGTACTATCTGTTTCATACTGTGTTCCTTTCATATAATGAGATAACATTTTCCTCTTGACAAGTCAAGACATAACTGATACTGTATTCCCATAATCCACCCCACCCTACGCTCTGGGGGAGTCATGTAGGATAGTGGATTAAGGGATACTGTATAAGGTATCCCTTTTTTATTACATTTTCCTTAGCATTATAGTCTCATCATGTGGTTATGTGAGAGAGGATGATGTACTGACTATAATGCAGACTATACAGTCTAATCCAGAAACGGATTATGGTGGAGAAAATAAGTTTTAGAGTGAGTGGTATTTGGTTGCGTTGTATAAGGGATGTTATGGTAGTGGTTTTATTGGATGAGGTTTGTTGAGGAGGGAGTTTATTGGGAGTGAGGTTAAATACCCTAATTCCACATACTATTTAACCCTACTTTTGGAAATTATGGGGGGATACTATCCCCACCCCTGTTGTTCACATGTGAAGTGTGTGTGAGCTGTGTGGAGATATCTCAATCAGAGAAGAGATATCTCATCAGAGAAATGAAGATTACCCTTTCGTGTAAAGATTACCTTTCACAAGGCACAAAAACATACAAAACACACACTTTCACGAGGAAATCTGCCATTTCTGCATTTCATTACTTTCCCATGTTATCCTATGTTATCCTATGTTTTCCCATGTTACACATGGGATGTTCTTTAAAAGAACCAATCGAAGCATCTCTTTTGAAAGAGATGTTTCATCAGAGAAACACAGTGTCAACACCTAACGGTTTTGACAATTCCTTAAAAGAACCCATGGTTCTTTAAAACTCCTTAAAGAATGAGCGGCATTACATGCCGCAAATCATTCAAATGAAAAGTTCATTTGTCTCAATTTGCCTTTTGAGTGGCTAAGGTTATATTACACCTGAACTTGACCGCTCGTAACAGCAAACCTGTTTTCAAATAAATCACCTTTCACGGCATTTGAAAACAGGTTTGCCTAACGGCTCGTCAACAAGAAAAACGGCTTTCCAAAGGAAGCCTTCCGTTTTTCGCTACGCCCCTTCGGGTTGTTGACGTCTTCGTTCAGATATAATCTTAACCTAGCCTGTTCAAAAGGCAAAATTAAGCCAAAAGAACACGCGCAGATAGAGGGGTAGGGTATAGGTATATCCTACCAAAACACAAACACGCTTGCCTGATACAGAGGTTATTAGCCAAGCGGAACAAAGGGAGTAAAAGAAAATGAAATTTACAAGAGAGAACTTGCAAAAAGAAATGGCAGAAAATGCCAACAAACAGGCGTACTATGCCTTTATTGGTGAAGCGTCGCAAATTATCCCCTCTTTTAAGGGAATGATGAACGAAGTTAAGACGGGCATGCACCCCGTCTTGACGGTTGCGGGATTACTTGCGCTTAAATTGCGCAAGCGTGAAATCTCGGAAGAGAAAGTAAAGGGTTTTATCCGCTTGTCAGCGGATAATCCTGAACAGGCAACGAGTTTCTGGGCTTCATTGCCCAAAGTGTTGGACGTTTCTGTTCAATGGTATAAGTCAAACAACCGCTTTTATAGCGTTGAACGGGACGCTATTGCGTACCTATCAAACTTTATGACGGACGAACAATTATCCGTCATTGCGGAAAAGGCGCACGAACGCAATGAAGAATTGCGTTTAAAAGCAGAAGCGGAAGCGGAAAAAATCAAACAAGCGAAAGACCTTTTCGCTTGAACAAACAAAAACAGAGGAGAGTAAAAAAAATGTTAAATGAAAATTCTTTATTCGGGGAAGAAAGCCCCGAACAGATAGCCCAACTCATACGGGAGCAAGACCCGTATGTATGGGAAATCAGGGAAACGGCGTTAATCGCCGTTGTAAATGAAATTCGCAAGGACGAAGAAGCCCTTGCAGAAATGGAAAACAACGAAACGTTTTCCATACTTGAAAGCCTGTATGCTTATACAGCAGGCTTTCATCATACCCAAAAGGAAGAGTATGAAGCCCGTAACAGAGCATATAAACTCTTTCGTGCAAAACTTGCACGTGAGGGTAAACTCGTGGAAAACTTGGATTTAGTCCAAGATATGCCGTAACGATGAAGCCCCGAAAAAATGGGGCTTCATTCATAGGTATTATTATACAGGTGTATAATAAGTCCAAAAAATTTTCTGAATTGACTCTCGTCAATTCAGAAAAAACTTCTTTCTTTTAAAAAGAAAGAAGCAAAGAAACAAATGTGCTTTGCAAATTTTTCGGTTAGAACCTACGGTTCTAACAACTCCCTCTAAGGACACCTACGGTTTCCTTCAACCTTCCTAACACACAACACACACAATAAGGAATTAGGTAGGTTTTATTTATTTAAAAAAGGAACAAAAAAATGAAAGGTATCATTCCTAACACGGAAATCCTGTATTCCTTCTTTGACAAAGAGGGCGTAATGACAGAAGTCTGGACGGAGGGAACCAAGAAACTCTGGATTCGGAAATACAACTTTGGTAATCTCAGACAGTTGAGGTGTATCAAGGGAAGTTTTTCCCGTTCCTTTATCAGAAAATGGATGGTCAAGAACGGATGTGTTCCACGCCACATAGGAAAACCTGTCGTGTAACCTGCACCATCTGTGAGTTGGGAATACACTGACTATAAAAGGAGTAAAAACAATGGACAAAGTAACCAAGATTGTTGTTTTTATTGGTAGTGTAGGATTGATACACTGCATACTCAGACTTTGTGAAGCATACCAGAAAGGAATAATGCAATGAGAGAGATGGTAAAACCTGAAAAAGGAGAAACATGGACTAACAGACAGTCAGGTGAAGACGTAACTGTACTGGGGTATCAAAAATTCAACTCTGTCAGGATAACAGCATACACTACTGCTGACGGTGAATTTAAGATGGACTATAACAGGTTCTTTTTGGGAAACCATAAAAAGAAGGCTGTTGCTCCTTTGGTCAAACCTAAGATGATTAAGTATGAACCTAAACCCGCTGTTGACTTGCCTGAACCTAAGGTTAAACCTAAGGACATGGTTAATCATCCCAGTCACTACACAAGTGGTAAGATTGAATGTATTGATGCATTAGAATCTGCTGTAACTGACTTGACTGGTATTGAGGCTGTATGCACAGCCAATGCCATTAAATACTTGTGGAGATGGAAACACAAGAACGGTAAACAGGACTTGCAAAAGGCTGTGTGGTACATCAACAAATTGATGGAGAAACTGTCATGAATGTTAATGATGAAATCAAGGCTTTGAAATGCAGATTAAAGGAATTACACAAACAGGCTAAGGAAAAGCTTGATGATGGCATTCCTGTCAAAGATGGTGATTGGTCAGTTTCAATCGATGGCTCTGTTGGGATTCCTTTGAAAAATTCAAATGAAATCAAAAAAGCTTTTAATCAATTCTCATCTGCTGAGTCTGCTAAGAAACACTCTGAAATGATGACTATGTGGCGTCAAGCCTTGATTGACAGTAAAAACAGAAACCCCATTGACATTAATGTAATTCTTCCTTTTCTGAAAAAGGGCTTTGTTGCCATGGACAAAAGTGGTAAATGGTGTTGGTATAAATATAAACCTCTCTGCAAAGAAGATAGAGCAATTTGGTTGTCAACCGACCCTGACTGGACAGAAATTAGACCCTTCAAATTTAAGCCAGTCAAATACTGGCAGTACAGTTTAAGGAGATGCGGACTATGAAAACATTATACTTAGTATACAGGTGGTTTGACCAAGACATATTTGAAAGATGCACCGACGACGGCTGGAAGTTAATCGGTATTGTTAAAGATTTCGATTCGATTGACCAAATCGAAGAAACCGACAGAAAGCAGTTCGGAGAAGATGCAGACCTTCAATATGAAGTAGAAGAAATTTACACAGATTTGTAGAAAGGAGTATGAACTATGAAAATAGATGAAATTATACGCAACAAAAGCACTGGTGGGTATTGCTGTGATTTTTATATAAACGGCAAAAAAATTCTACGCTGACGTTTCTCCTATAATGTTCTGCGAACCAGAATGTATGATTTTTGAGTATGATGAGAATGGCAAAATAGATTGGTCTGGTGTTTACACTGATAGAGATGTAGCAGTAAGCAAAGAATCTCTGCTTCGGTGTGTAAAAGAATTTGCGGAACAGAATGAAGGAAAAATTCCATGAATGTAAACGAAGTAAAGATAATCTTCAAGAACGGCTATCTAGCCATGGATAAGAATAAACATTGGCATTGGTATGAAGCAAAACCTTTTAAGGCTACTGGATGCTGGATTGCCAATGGACAATGTAAGGAAGAAGACAGTTTTGCTCGTCTTCAAAACATCGACTCTGTTGATGATTGGGAAAAAAGTCTAACGATATGCGGAGTTTAACATGGCAGAAGCAAACATTGAATATCATGAAATTCCTCTAACCGTCGACTTTGATGCAGAGTGGGATTCTGACAATAAATGTTGGGAATTTAACATTGATTCCGTCAAAGCAGGTGGCGTGGACATTATGGAATTGCTGTATCCTCCTCAAATTGAGGACATTGAGGAACTTCTCTCAGAAGTCCTCAATGAATACGAGGTTGAAGAGTATGACCCGAATGACAAGTTGGAGGATTGATTATGTATAAAGTGACAGTTGAAGACCGGCTTAATTTTATTGAGCGCGAATTAAAGGCTATTAAAGACAAACTTTACAACAACAAACAGCCTTGTCTTGCGAAAGATGTGAAAGACTTCTTTAAAAGTGGTTGGGTTTACATGAAGCCTAATGGTACTTGGGTTTGGTGTCAAGACAAGCCTACAAAAACCGAGAGGGAATGGATAAATTACTCGCCAGTGTACTCATTAGCACCACTGAATCTTGCGAGAGTTGAATGCTGGGCTGATTCGCTAATGGAGGTATAATCATGAAACTCAATGAAGCATTGTATTTTGCGTTTGTGATTGGAGCAAGCGGAAATGTCCGTAGACACTCTTGGGAAGCAGGTAAATACATATCAGACGGCGTCCATTGTTCCAACGAAAATGACCCGAATACCTATCTATTTGTAGGAAACAACATAAACTACAATGTCAAGCTTAATAATTCTTTTAAAGACAGTATTCAAGTGTCTTTAAGAGGGTATAAAGTGTGGGATAAATCGTTCGGATTGCCTTTATCTCAGGAAGACGTAAAAGCTGAGGATTGGAAAGTGGATAACTTGATGTATACCGGAGTAAGATTTTGATGAAGTGCGGACTACGGTTGGCTATAACAAATAACATTTTGGAGGATTGACTATGTTTTGTAGAAAATTTTGTGGTTCGGGCGTTCCTTCTCTCGCAAAAGATGACTTTAAAAAGTTTGCAAATATGGTAGAAGAATTTGCAAGGAAACAAATCGAAGTCGTAGATATAAAACCCAAGGAATCTGAAACGGTCTTTTACTATAAATTAGTTGACCGTAAACCTAACTATGAACCTTTAAGTAAGGCTCATGACCTTCTGGTTTCTATTAATGAATCTCTAAAAAGAGGTGAATTGATTGGATTAAAGGTTGAAGTTGAAAAAGCAACTGCTCTTGTAAAGGAGGCTATGTATGACTTTAATTGAGATTGCACAGCAAGCAAGACCGGGTGAACTGTTTAAGCATGATGCCGACGATGCAGAATTGTATTTTGACGATGATGGAGAATTAATGGCGTCTGATGATGACGATGGAGATTTTGCCTTCACGTTGAAGCAAGAAGAGATACTATCCAACAAATGGCATTTCATCTGGTAAATGATTAACAATCAATGAAGGAGAGAAACAATGAGCGTTTGGACAGAGGTTGCAGGCATCATCTACATTGATGACTGGTCAGGAATGGATGGTTCACCAAAGGTTGACCTGATTAAAGCAGTCCGCAAAGGACTGCCAGTAGGTTCTGAGGGTGAACTGGCTGTTGCCGTTAATGAAAGTGATAACGGATACAAAGCCATCAGTATCTTTGGTGCAGTCAGAGATATGGAATCATATAAATTTCATGAGTTCACTGACTGGTGGAATAATCTGCAACTGGGAGAACATGTAAGAATTCTGATGGCATCCATTAGATTGACTTGCGAAAATTTGGATGTAACTTTAACAGAAAGGAATTACACATGAATTTCATCAAGACACTCATCATTATGGCAGTGTTATATGTAATGGCACCTGCCATCCTTATTCTAACTCAGGCACTCTGTTATGCAATGGGTTGTCTTTTTGTAATTGTGTTTGGTTTTGCTTTAATTGGAGGATTAAATGTTGACAAAGTTTCAAAAGAAGATTTTCAAAGAACTGATTCAAGGGAAGACTAACTATGAAATCGCCCTAGATGCTGGTGTGAAAGAGAGTACTGTTAAGTCAACCTTACACGACATTTACAAAAAATTGGGCATTTATCACTGTCGTCAACTGATTCCATTGGCGTTGAAAGGAGTATTCAATGAGCAAGGAGAATTTACAGAAGGTCAAGGACATAATTAAGGACTTGCCTATCTCAGGTATGACTATGGAAGACCTGTTAAAAATACAGTATGCCATTGAACTATTGGAGAAAGAGATTGCAAGTAGGTGACGTCTATGTGTTCTATTACTCAGGTTCAAGCATGACATTCTTGGTTACAAGAGTAACAGGTAAGAACTTCTACTACATTACCAAGGAGGGTTCCTCAGGAATGAGGAGCATTGATTCTTATAAGAGAGCAAGATTGATTGCTCACTATGATGCCTTATGGAAGGGCATGAAACGATTGGAGACATTGAAATGCAACAGAAACTGTTGAGATGTTCTGGTTATGAAGAGGCATTGCTTGGAGCAATGCTGTCCTTTGGCAAAACATCCTTTGATAACTTCAAAGCAAGCAAGGAAGATATGGGTAGGATTGCTGATACACTTGCAGGTAAAGACGGAGGACATAATAAGTTCTTGGAACAGATTCAGTATTGGATTCTGATTCAAGCCCCGCTGTTCTGGTGGAAGCAGTTTGACACATACAGGGTAGGTGTTTCCAAGTCGTCTGAATCTACCATGCATAAGTCATGGAAACGAGGACTTCACATAACTGACTTTGAAGGACTTGTGTTTTTGGAAACCATTAACAGACTCAATGAACTTATTGTGATTTACAATGAGGCGTTGAAAGATGGAGATAAACAATGTTCTGTATTGAAACAAGACATCATCTCCAACTTGCCTGATGGGTATCTGCAAACAAGAATGGTGAATGTCAATGCTAAATGTCTCAGGAACATCTATGCACAAAGGAAATGCCATGAATTGAGTCAATGGCGCAAATTCTGTGTGTTCATAGAAAGTCTGCCTCATGGTGGACTGATTACAAAAGGAATAACCAATGAAATTAAGTGAATGTTCTGATGACCAAGTAATTAAGATGAAAGGTCAGTTGGTATATATCAGGTTTTTGAAATACGTTATCGAGTATGACCTTGGGTACAAACCTGATTGGGACAAGGTCGAGGTTTCAGAAGAAGGATGGAAAGTAAATGAGTAAGTTTCATATTAACTTCAAAGAAGAAGGTCAACTTGTAAAAATTTCCCTTGACATAGATGCTAGTGCGAATGAGGTGGTTAATGCATTTCGCCACATCGCAACACAGCATCCTGATTTAGCCCAGACTATCCTCGCTGGGCTAACGGATAAGGAAGAGGATGTAACAATTAACTGAAAGGAAAAGCAAATGAGTATTGCTAGTATTGCTAATCGTTTGGTCGCTGTCGCCAATGATTTGATGGAAGAAGCAGGTTTGGAAGGCAGATACAATATGATTCAGGGGAACGATTATCCCGTTGAGACGGGTGACGAACCTGAATTGCCTCTGACTCCTGTTGGAGACTTTGCTATTGGTCAAAGAGTGAACATCATCAACTGTAAGGCAGATGGTACGGTTGAAGCTCTGGTTGGAACCGTTGACTATTACGGTACTGACGATGAGGGTGTAGCCTTCTGTCATGCAGTAACTGATGATGGACGTAAATTCAAAGGTCCTACCATCAATGGTCAGACACGCAAAGGAACCAGATTCGACATCTAAACAAATGACCCCTCTTCGGAGGGGTCAACTTACTTTAAAAGGGAGTTTGTCATGAGTGAATTAAGAGGTGTACTCAGAACGTATGTAGATAAAAAGTTCGATGAAAGAGCAAAGGAACGTGGTCTAAGGGAATCATTTATATCCAATGGTGATTATTTTGACATCGAAAATAAATGCCCTGTTACTCGATTCAATAAGAACTGCATGGTTCTGTATATGAATCCTGAACCCGCATTGATTAGTGTTCTTGAAAAGGAATTTGGCAACATTAAGGATGCATGGCTTTCAATGTGTGCCAGTGGCAATGCAAGGTCTCTCAACAGAGTTCCTACTGACATTATTACATTGACAAAAAGAGACTTAATCGAGTTCATCAAAAAGGAATACACTACTGAATTTGCATTTGAAGTGATGCTTCTGATTGATGATGAATTTAAACAGAAGACTATTGATGAACAGAGACAAAAAGGCAATCAGTTTATGTCTCACATTAGCGAATCACCTCTGTTCAATGATTCAGACAGAGAATGTGAACTGGTTCATTTGTTGAGCACTCTTTTGTATGACAACAATGACATCGGAACTGTTGTTAAATACTATCATGAAGACCACATGGAAGACTTTCCTGAGACCCTGCTGTATAAGGGCGAATTCCGAGACAACAGACTGTACTTGCCTTGGGATGATAATATGTGCCTTGTTCTGTCAAAGAATCCCTATGACTACATTTGGGCTTCTACGGGCAATGGATACCAGTCCTGTTTCAGTCTTGAATCTGATTATTGGGGCATTCAGGCAATGCCTATGCTTGCTACTCAGCCTTGGCATTTCATGATGTATTGGTCTAAATGCACACTGAATGAATACTCCATCATGAACCATAAGTTCAAACTGCCTAACATTCAAGTAAGAAGCTGGGCATACAAAAGCGGTGATAAACTGGCTTTTGACAAAAGATATGGTAGACCTGGAAGTGTTATCTACATGAATCAGTTGCTTGAAGAGATGTATCCTGAGTTCAGCAAAAGGAAGTGCTCCATTGACATGAACGTCGATGACTTCACTGATATTGTCGAAAAATACAGAACTTATCTGGATAGTCTGACTTATGAAGGCGATTTCTGTTTTGGAGACGGTGAGAGACGTTTTACAACAGACATTAGTAATAGAGCAGAAATTAAAGAGTCTGTATCAAGAATCTTCTATAATCCTGACCTTAGATGGAAAGAAGGTATCATTACAACAGTGCACAACAATTTCTGTTATGTTCAGGTGTGTCCTAAGACCAAACTTCCAACAGAAGGGTCTGAACATTGGGCTGCTAAGTACATTGACAGACCTGTTAAGAGCATGGCTATTTTTGGATATCAGGTCGATGCAAAATTTTGTGGGCTATATCTTGTTGATGCAAGTCATGCTTCGGCAAGTGCAGACTACAATTACTGGTATAGAGCAAATTGCGTCTACGAAAGTTGTAACGTCAAAAACATAAACGACTTAAAGAAAGCATTGACAGAATGTCAAGAGAAACATCCGCAAGTTGAATGTATTCTGTTAAGAATCGTCAACAGAAATAAGGTTACGTTTCAACCGTTTTATGCTAGGGAGGAGCCGAAATTCAAATGAAGGACTTAATCAAACTGTATAACATTGAATCAGTCCATCCCAATGAAGCAGAAATGCATGATTGGTTATGTGCTTGGCTTGATGAGCATGAGGTCAAGTATGAGACTGATGGGCTTAACATTTACAGGTTGACAGGCAACAAGGTTGTCCTGTCAGCCCACATGGACCAAATTGAAACCAATGGTCAAGCCGTTCATTTCTATAAGGATGGTAATGTCATTAAAGGTTATAACAAGGACTATGAACAGACCTCTCTTGGAGCAGATGACAAGAATGGTATTTGGATTATCCTCAAAGCATTAGAGAATGAACCTGATACTGACTTCATCATTTCCTATGGTGAGGAAGTAGGCTGTGTTGGCATCAATTCAATGAAAAAGATTCTTGATGAGAAGATACATCAGGACATGATTGCCTTGGTATTAGATAGGAGAGGCTTCGGCGAAATACTCGATAAAGGCTCATCCAAAGACTATTGCTGTACACTGGCTCAGGACTTGTGCAACTACTGGAACAGAGTCATAAGCGAGGAGGATTGCTTCAAAGTAGGTTCTGGTTCAGTATCTGATACTAATGTCCTGTGTGAATACTGTGAATCAGTAAACATCGGTGTAGGATACTACAATCCTCACGCTGAAAGAGAGGAAACTGACTTTGAGGAACTGTCTCTTGTTAAGGATTTAGTCATCAACACATTAGACAACTTTGTCCACTATCCGTGTCCTGTTTCGACATACAAACGCAAAAGGAGTTACAATTATGGCTCGTACATTAATAGTTACGAAAAAGATTCCGAACAAGACCTTTTTGGAGGATACTATTGAGTCCTTCATTGCCAAACATAAGAAAGACGAGTATTATGTTTGGGAATTGCATACTGCCCACCTTCCCGAAGAGAATGTGGCATGTGAATTTGACTATGATAAGGAATCATTCTACATTGACAACGATGTAATTCTGAATGGAGTCAGATACAGAAAAGGCAATCATTCATTGAAGAAATGTAAAACCATCAATGCATTCTTCGATGGATTAAAGAAAGTGTGTTCTACCATGACTGTTGTAGGACATAGAAAGATTGATGGTACTTGCTTGGATGAATTGCTATGGAAGAATTGATGAGAGAGATTGCCGAATGGCATGAGAAAACTTTTGATACTACACTGAAAGCCCAAAACATCAAACTTGGTGAGGAATTAAATGAGGTTCTTGAAGTCCAAAACCAAGATGAATGGTATAAGGAAATGGCTGATGTCCTGTTTGTTCTTGCCGCTTTGGTATACAGGTTCAATGACCCTGTTGGCAAAGCAATGCTGACTATCACTTTTTGCACTTGCAACAAGGATTTGCCCAGACTGTACAAGGAATTGCATGCTAAATTTGAGAAAAACAAGAAGAGAATCTGGGTCAAACAGCCTGACGGGACATATCACCATGCACCGAACACAGACTGATGACATTGATTTCAGAGGATGTAGGTTAAGAGTAAGGTATGCCTTAATCTATGGGCATGATGAAGGATGGAAACTTGGCAAGATTGTGAAAGGAATAGAACAAGATGTTGCAGAAACTATTAACAGGAGTGGCAATTAGCATTGCCTCATATCTTGCTGGTAGAAAGATTGAAAGAATCATTCAACAGCGCAATGAAATCTCAACCAAATTGGAGGACTATGTTAATGCTGACAAAATTAAGAAGGCTGCTGATGCTCTTGATGATGTTGACCTTGACAAGTTGCGCAAGGAATTTACCGAGTGAGTTCTGTTTCTTGTATGAACCCATAAGGTTGACTGAGAGTGAGCAGGCGCTCACGCCTCAGTCGGTATCCAATAAGATTGCTCGTATGAACTACATCTGGAAGGAGGTATGTCATGTTAAGTTACAGTAGTTGCGCTGACTTCTATAAGTGCCCTTACCTGTTTCAGAACAGAGATGACATTCAAGGATACACCACAACCGCTATGCAATTAGGGGCTAACGTGGATAATCTATTGAATGTGTTAATGGTCAAACATATTAAGGATACTGACTTCAAAATGAAGAGGGCAGTTGAACTTGGTATCAGCGATATGCTTATGAAGATTGCTGATAATAATGACATCTGTCGGATGTTTGATGTGCCTGAGTTCGTAAAGAGTTGGTATATTGACTTTCTGCGAAGTGGATTTGAGGTAGTAGACGTTCAGAAACATTTCATCATTGAAGAACTTGACTATCATGGGTACATTGATGCAGTATTCAAACTGGATGGTCAAACCTTGGTGATTGAGAATAAGACCACATCAAGATACTTTGATAAGTTCTTTACCAGTAAGAAGAACAGCATGCAGGCAGTAGGATATGCTTTGGGTGTTGGAACTGATGCCATCAGGTATCAGTTCTTTAACACAAAGGACATGACATCTTACTGTTCTGCAAGCAGGTTCATCACTCCAAAGGATGTGGATGAGTTCACCAAGTGGGTGAACTTCGTAAGAGAAAACCAAGACAGAGATGTTAAGAACACTGAATGGTGTTCATGGCATGACTGTATGTTAAAAGAGAGGTGTTTATATGAAGACAATTAAGTATCATGAACCAGAGAATGCCAATGTGAATATCTTTCTGTGGGGAAGGGAAGGCGCTGGCAAGACTTACTTGACAGCATCCATGCCTAAGCCCTGTTTGTACCTGACCTTTGACGCTAATGCCTTGAACGGCGTTAATGACTTGTTGGTCAATGGTACAATCAAGAAAGAGGATTTACCTGAGGTTCCGTATGATGAAGGGGACTATAAGGAAGTCGCTAATGCATACAAGAATCCCAGAAATCCCTTTGGCTTAGAGGAACTGTATGCCCAATGTAAGTTTAAGACATTGGTCATGGATAGTATCAGTTCCTTCTTTAAACTGGCATTACAGTATGGTGTTGAATATGCCAACGCCACCGAAAAGGAAAAGGTAACCATTGAAAGACCTGGCTTTGCTGGCTATGGTGTACGCTCTGTGGCTACTAAGGAAGCAGTGTTCAACATGATTAACTGGTGCAATAAGCATGATGTAAATTGTGTCATCATTGGTCATGAAGGAGAACTTGACAAGGACCCGAATACAGGCTTAATGTATCATTCAGTCCAGTTGTCAGGAGACATTCCTATTGAGATTGCAAGACATTGTGATGAATGTTGGATGCTTGCTCCGTCACAATCTGGTGAACGTACCTTGGTCGTTCAACCGCGCGCTAATGCACGTCCTATCAAGTCAAGGATGTTTGCGAAGGATGTTCAGTTTGTGCAAGCAGACAATCTGAACATGAGTCATTTGCTTGATGCTTGGCGAGCAAATGGTAAGGTAACCAACCAAGTTCTTGAAGACATAATGAAAGGATAACAAACCATGTCTATTTTTGATATTAACGCTAATGTTTCTGACTCCGCTTTGCCCAAACGTGGTAAATACCGTGCCAACATTATCAAATGTGAACAGGCTCAATCTAAATCGGGAGCGGCAATGCTCAAACTGGAATTGACAATCCCGACTACGGACCCGTCTATGGTTGAGCAGAAGTTCAACAACCCTGTTAAACTGTATGACTTCGTTGTTGACTCCGAAGCCGATATGTGCCAACGTCATAAGAACCAGTTCCTGAAAGCAACGGGCGTTAAGGACGCTGCTGGACTGGCTGGTCTGATTGGCAAGTCGGTTGAAATCATTGCGAAACCCAAATCGGATGATTTCGGTGATAAGATGGTTGTTGACAAATACATCGCTGACTCGTTGGCTGATGTTACTTCGTCTGACATTCCGTTCTAATCAAACAGGTTTGCTGGTTCCTGATAAAAACCAGCACCTTATGGGGTGTGCATTCGTCTCAACTCATACTCCCGTGTTAAACGCATACCCCACCCTAATGCCCTTATAGTTAAATGGTATAACAACTGCCTTGTAATCAGTCATTGGATGTTCGACTCATCCTGAGGGCACCATTTACTCTAATTTGAAAGGAATTACTACTATGGCTGATACCGTTAAGAAAACAATTCGCAAACTCCCGTCCAAAGTCTATGCTTTTGCAGGATTCACTAAGGATGGTGATAAGGTTATCATGAATGATAAGTTGGAAATCTTCGCCGACTTGGACAGTGTTCTGGCTAAGTTACAGGACCCCGAATACATGGTAAACCACAAGATGTACACACTGACCCACGACGACTTGTATGTTTAATAGGAGATTAAGATGGACTTAAATGAGGTGCAGATTAAAGCAATTGAAGGTGCGCTTTCAAATGAGTTCATCTTCTCCATTACAGGTGCAGCAGGTACAGGCAAATCCACAGTCATTGCCGAGATATGCAACAGACTGAGTTCAGGGTTTGAAGTCTTGTCACCAACAGGCAGAGCCGCAGACCTTCTGCGGCAAAAGATTGGGAAAGGTATGACTATCCATAAGTTCCTTGAATACTTCTCCAATGACTATGGCAATTCATACCGTCCCAAATACACTGCCAGAAACCAAATACATGGATATGATACAATCATCATTGATGAAGCCTCAATGATTGCCAGAGAAGTTTGGGATAATCTGTTGAAAGCATTACCTGACAAGACCAGATTGGTCTTGGTAGGAGACCCTCATCAGTTAAATCCCATTGAAGAAACTCCTCAGACATCTGCGTTCAAACTGTGTCTAAAACATTACCCTAAGGTAGAACTGACTACAAGGTACAGGTTTGGCAAACAGGCTGACCTTTCTCAGTTGAGTGATGATGTCCTTGAAGGTAACTCAACAAAGGTTATGACCAACAGGATGCTGTACAGACTGGACGGAGTAACTGATGAGTTTATCATCAACAAACTGTGTGGCAATGAGAAGTATTACGGACTAGATGCTCAAATCATTAGTCCTGTATACAGAGGTAAGACAGGATGTGATTACATCAATAAGATGTGTCAACTCCATAGGTTCCCTGATGGTAGACCTGACGAAGCAGGTCTAATCAGGGGTGATAAGGTCATTGTAACCATGAACACGCCATTCTTTTACAATGGCAATATCATGTTCTATGACCACTGCACTGACTCTGAGATTGCTTTTGACAGAATGGTTGTTCCCAGATACATTGAGTTTGGGAAGCAATCCATTGACCTTCTCAGATGTGTCAAGCCTGCCTACTGTATTACAACACACAAAAGTCAGGGTGGAGAATATCAGGATGTTGTTTACATCGTTGGAAAAACGGCTTTGCCTGTTATCGACCGTAGCAATATTTATACTGGTGTTACACGCTCGAAAGAAAACTTGGTTGTCCTGTATGATAAATGGACACTACAAAGAGGATTGCAGAATGTCGCTTTATGATAGATTTGTAAGAGATTGTGGCTCTGCGCCATTCTCATTTGAGACTACGCCCACACGTAAGGTTGGGCTGGGTTATGTGTTCAAGTTTGGCAAGTACAAAGGACAATCCATAATCGAAGTCTTGGCTAAGGATAAAAGGTATGTGAGAATGTTACTTGAAAATGGCGACATCTCATTTACTAAGAAGGATGAGCCCAAACTAAGGAAGGTGCTGTATGCTGAAAGTGAAAAGTACAGTGGAGTTCTCTGACAAGGACTACGCCTACTGGGACATGAAATGTCCCATCAAAGACATCATTGGCAATGCCACTGAGGTTATGCTCTATGGTAACGATGTTGTCAATGCTGTTTTTGGACAACCCTTAGAGCATGTTGTGGGCTGTACTACTACGATTGATGGGGTTACATACAGAGCCAACTACCGTTACTCGTCCATCTGTGAAAGACAAGGCAGAGCAAAAGCATTCTACATGATTGAGAATAATAAGCCTCAGCAGATACCTCACGCAGACCCCGCTCTGCTGACTTCTGTTTCTCAATTAGGTAATACTGTCTCATTTGACATAGAAACAGGTGGTTCATCAGGAATCAGATGCATCTCTTTCTATGATGGAGTCCAGTCTTACTATGTAGATTGCCGAGGACTGAGGTCAGATAAGCAGTTGCGAGCACTGCTCACTGACCTCTTTACCTCACCCAAATTATGGATAGCCCACTATGGTATCCATGACATGAAGATAGTCTGTGATAAGTTAAAGATACCCTATTTCCCGTTGTATGCGGATACTATCTGGTTCAACAGGGATGTTGAGTACCGTTCGCTCAGATACCTCTCTGGTGTGTACCTTGGAGTGCCTGCATATAAGCAGGAACTCCAAGAAGCCAATCTTCATGAGGACTTTAACCAACTGGTTAAGTATTGCTGCAAGGATTCAGTCTATACATGGATGCTTGCTCATAAGATGACTCTGTTGCCTATGCAAACACTCAATCAGGTCTATTACACCATGCTACATACTGACTTGGGTGAGGTCTCAGAGTTGTTTGACAAGTATCCTGACCTTAGAGGATTAACTAAGAAACAGTTAAAGGACAGCATCTCTAAGATAGACCCAAGAGACCTACCTTTACTGCAAGACCAAGTACGAGGTTCAAAACCCTTGATTACTGTCCATGGTCTTGAAGGATTGCATATACAGTTACCGAGGAAGCCACATAAGGTACTGTATATGAAGTCCTATGCAAGCAGTCCTTTGGAAGTAATGGCAATGGATAGGAGATATGACTCTGCTGAGTTGTCTGTCTACCGCTACAACAATGGCATAGAGCCTACCTTGCACTACTTCCACTGTGACTGTCCTCATCCCTTTTTGGTTAATCACTGTTGTGTTGTAACAGAGGACAACCTAGAAGGTTGGACTACTGTGAGTCCTGATGAGGTATACCAACTATTCAACCAAGGAAAGTAACCATGAATGAAACTGAAACGCATCTTATGCATTTTATTGATAACTTGGCTTCAACTGGTCTTATACGGAAAGAAGCCATCGCCGAGGCGTGTGTTGGAGACAGCAATGGTAACGGAACTGTTGTACAGACTATACGCGCTAAGGAAAAGGTTGTAAATAAACTGAACGGAGTTGGAGCAATCTCCAACTCCAACCTTAGTGCATGGTGTATCAAACATAACATTAACATCAAGCCTAAGGAAACATTAGAGACCTGCCTTAGAAGAGGTAAGTTCTCATACCGTGAACGCAGAGGTAGACGCATCTACTATGTAAAGAACGGTGTGGATTGTTCTTCTATTACATTGGAGGATATTATCTCATGAAGACTCTTAAAACCCTGTTGTTCGGTGGTTGCATTACAGCCACCTTAGTTTTGGCTTGCATATTGCCTGCTCTTGCTGTACTATCATTTGCAGGATTTGCTATTGCAATGGTAATGTGCAGGAGAGACTAATATGGCTGTATACGGCTACACTAAGAACTACAAACTCATTAAACCTCAGTTTGACTCTGATACATGGCATGACTATGAATATGACAACCTTGATGTATTAGATGCCATTCTAGGGTCTATCTTGAAGGTGTATAACTTCCAAGGTATTTGGAAGAACAATACCAAATATGATGCTGATTCTTATGTAGTCATTCAGCAAGATAGCACCTTGTATACGGTCAAGGTTACTCACACAACAGATGCTACCAGTACCTTTGCAGAGTTCTATGCATTACATCCTGACTACTATCAAAGTTGGGATGGTATTGCTATGGCTCAACAATGGGCAACCAAGATTGATGGTCCTGTTATTTCAGGTGAAACTAACCCTGATTATTCTGCCAAGGCGTATGCTATTGGCGGTGAAGGTACCGAGACCAATAATGCCAAATACTATGCTGAATTAGCAGGCACTAAGAGTGTTGATTCTCAGGAGCAAGCCACGGCAGCCGCTGCTAGTGCTGCTGCCGCTCTGGTGAGTGAACAAGCTGCTGCAACATCGAAAGCCAACGCTGATGGTTCTGCTATGGCTGCTGAGGCTAGTGCAGAAGCGGCAGCCCAATCTGAAACTAATGCCGCTACAAGCGCAAGTAATGCAGAAGCTTTGGTTACTACTTTCGATTCCCATGTGACAGATAAAACAACCTCTTTTGATTCTCATGTAGAAACTAAGACCGCAGAATTTGATGAAAATGCTTCTGCTAAGGTATCTGCATTTAACCAGAATGCCTCCGAAAAACAGGCTCTGATTGATGCCTCTCTTGCCAACATTGACCAATCAGAAGCCAATGCTCAGACGTATGCCTCTAATGCTCAAACATGGAGTGAAGGGTCTGACGCTGAGGTTGGAGCATTAGGTGGTGTTCACTCCGCTAAGGGCTGGGCTGAACTGGCTCAGTCATTCTCCAACATTAACAACGCTTCTGAAACAATAGCAGGTATCGCTAAGATTGCCACCTCTGAGGAAGCCTCTGCTGGAACTGATGACACTAAAATCATGACGCCTTTGAAAGTATCTCAGGTTGTTGCTGATAATGTAGGCAAGGGTCAGCAATTAGGATTTAATGGTACTTTGTCCGGAGGTGTTCTTACCTTTGTTCCTGACCAGTCCACATACTCTCTCAAATCAGGTTATGACTATGAGATTGACCTGTTATTTTCTGCTGCTGGTACTTTGCCTGATAACACTCAGATGGTCATCTCTAATGGAGATGACACAATCCAGATTCTCAATGTCAAACACGCTGATGCGTCTACACCTATGACCTATGGAGATATGAAACAGATATGCAGGTATGATGCTAACATTGGTTGGAGATGGGTCTTCATGGCAAGGTATTCCATTACTGACACCAATGTTAAGGTGTTGGTCATGCCTTCCACTGTTGTTAATATTCAATCTGTTGATAACATGATGACAACAGATACAGTGCAGACCATCCCTGTGTCTAAGGTATTTACCGCTGAACAACAGCGCAAGTCCACTAGCATTGACATTACAACCACGGCTGAATCCTACACTGCCAATAACGCCTTTGGGTTCCTTGATGTTAATGGTAAGGATATGGGTCACTTGGAAAACAGTATATCTACTGATGGTATTCACACCTCTGTTATGGCTAAGAATTCTGACTCCTATCAGGCAACAGTAGGTGTTGTGGTTCCTCAATCAGGAACCACAGGTGCTTATGGTATTGCGCCTAGCACGCCTGATACAGCACCCAATAATGCAATCATTACTAAGGATTATCTGGAATCTCATGCTAGTGGTGCTAACACTGACCTGTCTAACCTGAGTGAGACTGGACAGGCTGAACTTGGCAAAGGCAGGCGAAACATTGGTGACATCTTTTATACAGCAAGAACAGACACGAATCTTGCTGGCGCAGTGGAATGTAATGGTGGGCAATACACTTCTGCTAACTTCACTGGAACTGACAGCGTACCTGCGCTGTTAGCGGCTGGCAAACTGCCGTATATAAGCATAACGGAATTTAACCAATGTGTTGCAACAAACGGGTCATGCCGTTGTTTTGGTTGGGACGGAGCTGACGCGACGTTTTTTAAAGTACCAAAGTTAAACGACGTTTACATTGAAGCGGGTACAGCGGCGAACGCGGGTGAGTTTATTTCAGAGACTTTGCCGAATCATCAGCATTATGTGTTTGTTACCGACGGAACAACATCATCAGATGGTGCGTCAAACTTAACAGCAGACACTTTCGCAAGTAAATATACGAATACTGGCGGTTACGGCTCGGCTGTGATAGGCGCGGTAACATCCCCGACAGGTTGGGCAGGTCAGTCGTCGGGAGTTTTCACCGGCAACGTTTACCAGAATGCCGCAAAAGTCCGTCCTGACAGTGTGCGTTATCGTGCTATGGTTCAGATTGCAAATGGAGCGAGTGATGAGGCTTTGGCAACTTGTACACAGGTATTGAATAATTTAAGCTCAAAGATGGACGCATCTGCTATTGTAATCGCAACCGAACTTCCTCAGACAATAATACCTGATGTTCTGTATTTCGTGACGGAGTAATAACATGAGCGGAATTGTATGCAAAGACTGGTTCGGTGTTACTAAAAACGTGACTGCAATCAAGACTGTAAATGCGCATTTTATACTTATCGACGCAAAGTATATGAGTATTGATAATAACGGAGTTGTGCGAGGTCTAAATGATATTGCTTACGTTGCTTTTCCATTGAAAGTAAATACCAATGGTTCTACTGTATATTATCAGTTTACGTTCTTCATAGATGGGAGTCCAGCTTTAAATTCAACCTTGTTTATGCTTTCCGAGTTTGGAAAAGCAACAGTTACATCTGTCTCATCAGAGGGGTTCCAATTAACATTTGAATGCTTTGATTCCTCAAAAGGTTCGATAACATCAACATATATTACAGAAGGAAAATGCTATTTTCTTTTTAAAAAACTAACAGATTCAAATGGTAACGAGTCGTGGACTTTTACCATTTCAGGAGAAAATTCTATTGCTCTTGATGGTCCTCCCCTATATCAGCAAATTGAACTTGGTCGTTCTCTCATTCCAACGGGAGTTGGATTTAAATTGAATGAGACGGAGATTTTTACTAGAAATGGAATGTGTAAATCGACAAAAAATGAGAAACTCATTACTGACATTTTGTTTGGATACAGAAACTCCTCTTGGGGTTATGCTCCTGTGTTCTACCGAAAGCCAGGCAAGTCAGTTAATTTTGTTGGTATGCCGTATTATACATCAAGTTTCTATTATGTCTCAGACGACGGTGTAAATTGGAGAAATATGCCACTTCCATTTTACATAGGAGGAAATTGGCAAGGAGTGTCTGTTGCATACGGTAATGGAAAGTATGTAATGACGCTTAATAATTCCATCTGGTGTTCAACAGACGGGTTGTCTTGGACTAAATGTTCATATTCATCAGATACACAAACAAACTTCTGTTATCCGTATGGGGTAGTGTATACAAACGGAACATTTGCATGTCTAAATGGCGTTGAAGGAAGAGACCTTTATACATTGATAACATCAACAGACGGCGTCACTTGGACGGGAAGAACAATCTCTGTGCTTGCTCCTGTATATGGGTATTCCAATAACACAAATCTTAAACTTGTTACTTTTAGTGGAAGATTCCATATACTGAGTTTCAACACAGACTCTACTGCTGAACTGTTTTGGTCTTCTGATGCATTAACATGGAAGAGTAAAGTTTTTTCTGAAAAACTCATTGGAATCAATCCTGCTGCCGCAAATTCAGCAAAAGTTTTGCTTATGTCTACAACCAGACGTTTTGCTTTTGATACCTCTACGTTAGGAGAAAGTTCATCCTTAACACTATCTCATTCTTATACTAGAACAAGCAATTTCATGTTTGGAATAGCGTCATTTTCTACAAATTCGACAAATGTCGAGCTTGTAGTTTCATCCAATGAAGTAGTGGATGTTTACGGCTCGTACTATACAAGCAAATACTTCTCCTTCTCTGGTGAGATTACAGGAATGCTTGGGGCTATAACGGGAACTTCGTCGTCAGATATGATAAATCTTTTCTATGGACCGGATGGCATTTGGGGCGCAATAAATAACGAACATTCACTGGCAAAACTTGAAAATTCAGTTTCCATCTCACAAATGGCTACATCACTTGAATCTAACCTAAATAGAATATAAGGAGACCTAACATGGAACCAGAAAATCCTAAACTCGGACTTTGGGCAAAGGCTAAAACTTTTTCTGACGCTGTTTCCTCAGCATCGCAATTTCAGCCTTTATTGGAAAGACAAGCTCAGGTACAACAAGTGTTAAATGTTGCCCCCTCGTTTAGGGGCAACTCCTGAGCAGATTGCTCAGTTGACAACACAGGCTAATAAGTTAAAGAACATGGCTCGCTTTGGAAATACAGCCAATGCCTTTGGAGCAATGGCTTACGCTAATAAATTGGCAGACTCTAAATCTAAGAAGGAAGCGTTAGATGCTATCTTGGGTATGATGGTTGGTAGGTTGCCCGGTGCAGTTGTTGGTGCTACATTAGCCACACCTACTGCCAAGAGACTACGCGGTGAACCTGAATGGATATAGTCTTTCTATCGTAGACTGACCTCTATCTATCTTTCCCAGATTAACGCGCAAAGTAGTCGAAAGGGATTGTATTAAATGTATGGAACGTGGTTGAACCTCTTCCTGAATAAAAAAGTATAAACATAAAAGAAAGGTAGTGTGTATTATGAAAACAGTTTTCATACACGAATCAAGCAAAACTCTCAATGGAGCTGATACTGAGGAATGCAATCTTTCTTATCAGGAACAGATTGAAAAAGCCAGAAAGGATTGTGTTGAATGTAGTGTCTGTAATACAATGTCACCGGCATATCTTCAAGCGTTTAAGTTGTACGCCGATATATTCAACGTATTGGACCAATGGAAATTCATTATCAAGAAAGACGATGGAACTTCCATTGATGTAACAGATAACACAGAAGACGCTTTTGCTATGATGACTAAGCCATTAGACGACTTGTTCAATGTAGAATTTGAAAGGAAATGAAAAATGACCTATTATTTGCGAACGCTGAATCCGAAAGACAGAGGGAACAGCAAAAGGGATATACTTCAAGAATTTGACAACTTGTTTGATGCGGTAGAAGCATTGAAAAACATTGACGAATACCACGCTCCGCTTGCTTACTTGACAACAAGGAGACCGAGGGATTATGAGGAGTTAAAACAAAACACTTTAAAAGGAAACGAGGCAACCGATTCAGATAAGTAATGATAAATTCCCACTTTTCTTTTAAAAGGAGGTGTGCTATTATGTCAGAAGCCAGTCGGAGAACAATAATGAACAGACTTAAACAGGTAGCGGATATACCAATCGTGGGAGGAGGTGCCATGACAGCACCTGTATGGATGACACATCTTGAAGAATTCAATGTTATTGTTGCTACCGTCACAGGTCTGATTGGTCTTGTGTATGTGTCATGTCGTCTCTACTACCTGATTAAGTCTCATGGTAAACTTGGAGGTTAATATGTTAGATTTTATCAAAGAACATTATGATGAACTGTGTATTGCATTCACTGCCCTGATTACCTTCTGTTCTGTGGTGGTTAAGTTGACACCTACTCAGAAAGATGATGCAATGCTTAATAAGGTCATCACCTTTATCAGTTACTTTTCCATTATCAAACCTAAGGACAACAAATGATGGAAGAGATTACATTAGATGACTCTGAACGCCAACCCTGCGAGGTTTGGACACGTGTCATGGGATATTTCAGACCTGTCTCTAACTTTAACATCGGCAAGAAGTCAGAGTATACTGACAGGGTATGCTTCAAAGAAAAGGTTGCTATGAACCATGTTAATGAACTGGATAAAGACTGAGGAAGGATTCTCTAAGACCGTCTACAAGGACATCTTAGGAGTTCCTACATTTGGATATGGCTTCACTTCGCTTGACGAAGATGAAGCCGAACTGGTTTTGGAACTTAAACTATCCAAACTCAGAAAGAGGATTGTGTCCTACCTACATAACAATGACATTAGTCTGGATTCATTCAGGAAAGATGTTCTAACAGATATGGCATACAACTTGGGCTTTGATGGCATGACCAAGTTCAGAAAGATGTTTGAAGCCTTAAAGGACATGGACTATGATAGAGCCTCTAAAGAAATGCTAAATTCCCAATGGTTTAAACAAGTACCTAACAGATGCTCTCTTTTAGCACAAAGGATGAAGAATGGATATTAAGGACATATACATCTATGCATGGACACACAGACCAGTAACAGTAGACACAGAAGATACAGACTATCTTCTGTGTTTTGTTTTAGATAAGATTCAGCGCAAACAGTCAGACGCGTTGGACATGATTCATAGGGCATTAGAGAAAGGATTCTTACATGACATCCTCAATCAGTTAGCAACTAGAATCCATCTGGATAACCGTCAATGGAAACGTAAGACCTCTATTGATTGGCTAGTGGCTCACTTAATTCCTGCATCTGAGGAGACATACCGTCATTTACAGACTGAGTTTGACCAACTGGTTCTTGAACCGGATAGGCTGACTCCTGAATATTATAATATACCCGCCGAGTTATGTCATCCAACTGTCTTTGGTACATCTTCATGACTTCTTTACGGCTACCAAGGACTCTACCGTCCTTGGTACAGCCATTCCTGTCATAGAAGTTCATGTCATTCTTAATGTACTGTCTCTGTCTAGCCCATTTCCTTAACTCTTCCGTGGGGTTAAGTTTCAGTTGCTGATTGAGATACGATACAGTGTCAGACGTAATCTTCTTTCTGGGATTGATTTGCACAAAAGGAATGGCATACCTATAATCCATTACAGGTCTATCCTCAGCCATGTTCACAAGCATCTTACCTAACTTACCAGTCATCTGCATCATGGCTGTGGCAAGTCCGTCATCAAGAGTATGGAATCTGTGCTTATTGATTTCCTGAATAGGCATCTCACCACTAAGCATAGCACCTAAATCAAGGTTAGTCTTATACCCTGTAAGATTAAGAGCAGCCTCACCAGCAACAGGCAATGCAATCCCGAAGTCCTGACCAAGAGACCAGATTAACTGGTCTCTCATGCTGAACGCAGGATTCCCTCTATCATAGGTATCACTCAACCCAAACATACGTTCAAGCATAGCATCATACACATTCTTAATGATAGACCATTCTTGGTCCATAGGAACACTAAGGTTAATGCCATTACCGAAGAAGTTTACCAACTGTAACTTGTTAGACCTCTCATACGGTTGAAGACTATTATAGTATCTGGCATTATCCTCATTGCCATAGTTCCAGATGTAACAGATTGTGGCAGGGATAGCCACCATCTTCCACAATGTATCAAACACCACATCATCAGGAAGGTTAGCCATCTTCTGACCAACCTTAACCATAACATCCAAGCCTGTATCAACGAGAGTCTCATTATTGGCTTTGTATGCCTTTTCCAGATAGTATTTGCTATTGGTTACTAAGTCCTTAGGCAGATATTCAAACTTGCCAACCAGACCTTGCAGGCTGGTTGCTCCGTATGGCATGTAATCCTGAATAGCATTAAAGAACTTACCAAGCATAGTGTCACCAGCACCACGGCGTCTTGTGTCAGACATCTTCTTTGCAATGTCAAGAACAATCTGTCTGTCTGCACCAGACTCAGCCATAACCTTTCCATTTTTGAGGATAGGCTTACCTTTTAAGCCATATTCATCAATGGACTTCAATATAAGTCTAGGCGTTGCATCATCAATGGTATTCTTCAACATATCGAGGACTCTCGCCAACGAGGATTGGTCAACCCAGTTATATGCCTGTTGAGCCATCTGCATCATCTTATTCTTGGATGTTTTGTTGAAACTAATGTCAATGGCATTGACTGCGTTCTTCATTACTTCGCCCATGACATCATTACGAGAGATGTTGTAGTCAGCAATCTTACCAGAGATGTCATCCAACTTGGCTGCATACTTCATTCTGTCTCCACCAGCCAACTTACCAAGGAATGTGCCATCATCCATGGCATCTACCATGGTCTGGTTCCAGTTATGCCTAAGTGAATCTTCCAATGAGGACCAATACAACTTCATTACATCCCATGTGCCAACATTTATTCCCTGTTGAGCGAGTTCCGTTCTTAACGCAGGAGCAATCTCATTGATACCATACCACAACCTCTTAGCAAGAAAGAATGGATTCCATTTACCTGAGATGGTAGATGTGAACATCCTATTGGTCATAGCAACAACCTTGTTGAATGTTGAAGCATTGACTGCTCTTTGCTCAAAGATATACTGGAATGACTTAGGCACGTAGGAGTAAGTCTTGACACTCTCAAAACCATTCTTAGTCTTAACCTTTACATAAGATTCGAGCCTGTACAGACCTTCTTCTGCATACTTCTCTTCAAGTCTCTCTAAGGCATGTTTAGGTAGAATCTTTTTTTCTTTGGCAAGTTTCTTAACATCATTATCATTAAAAGCATCCAGATAAACCTTGCCAAAGTCCTTTTTGTAATTTGCCAAAGATTCCGCCGCATTATTCTCTCCATACTCTTTCAGTTTCTTAATACTCTCATCAAGGCTGTTAATCCTTCCGTTAATAGCCTCCTGCAATCTAGGCAAGTTCTCTCTGATAGTCAACTGTCTTTGATATGCTTCCAACTCAGACTTAATCTTATTGGCATAGATGTTTGTGATGTTGCCCGTATCATCCACGCCTCTGAAAGCATGTTCCAAACCCATATCAGCCAAATCCCTACGGCTATTCTCCATAGGGTTTGAGGACTTATAAATCTGTCTTAAATCCCTAGGATTGTCTGACTTGGTAGGCACATACAAACCACTGTTGACATCCTTTAACAGTCTGTTGTAGTCATTGGTTCCAATCATACCAGCATCAAGGTACATGTCCAGAATCTGTTTGTCCAAGGACTTCATCTGAGCATTCATGAAATGAGTCTCGCCGAGTTCCTTTTGAAGAACCTTGAACTCATCAATGATTTTCTGGTCAGCCATGCCATCAAGACCTTTGTTTCCACGTACATTGTCCAGATGCTTTCTGGACATCTCAAACATATCAACTATGTCTTTCTGGGAATCTAACTGAGCAAGGAACTGTTTTGCATCTTTAACATCAGCAAAGCCTAACCCTCCAAGATTGCCTCCCTTAGCAATCATGTCACTAATAAGTTTTCTTAGCCCACCTACACGAGCTCCCATTGTAGCATTCAACCCACCAAACCTATTCCACTTGTCATACAGTTTAGTGTCAATGCTCTGTCGAGCCTTAACTATGTCAGCCAACTGTTGCATCTCAGGCATAGCATTGGCTTTATCAGTAGCGGTCTTTTTAAGGTTAATAGCCATCTCATGATTGATGGTTCCATTTTGCAACCATTTGTCCACAGACCCGCCTTGGGCATCAAACCAACTGACTCGTCTGTCATTGGCTCTGTCTTTGTCAATGAACTTCTCTGTCTTCTGAGCAAACTCTTTACCAGCGGATTGCTGATACAAATCTCCTTTGGTTTTGAAGCCCTTTAACTTCTTTAAACCTCTATGACCTAATGTAAGAGCAGCAGCCCCTTGATAGAACCTGTCGTTCTTGTTTTCACCAGGTGTCAACATGCCAAACGCAGCCTGACCTAATGCATAATCACCAACGTTCGCTAACAATTTATTATAGGTAAGATTCTTCTTTAACATAGGTTTGACCCAGTCCTTACTAAGAACTTTCTTACCTAATTCTTGTGAAGCCTTATTTGACTTTTTGAGCAGTTGTTTAGCAACCTCTCTTTTAGTCATCTGTTTGGCAGTACCTTTAACAATACCTTCACCGATAATAATATCAGCAGCCCCAACCAAATCCCTAACCAGACTGTCCTCGTCTGCACCAGTCAGATTAGTAATTCCTTCATGAGTTTTCTGTTGGAATCTTGTGAATGGATTATCCACATAGCCATTCCAAAAGCCATCACCTGTAAGAAAGGAGTAGGTACCTGTTAAAGCACCTGCTCCCATACCAAGCATATCAATAGGCATTGCCATCAGGTCTAAGCCACCAGCAACAGCATTCCTAAAAGGATTAGCCATATTAACCTCCCAATGCACCTCTAATGTCGGCAGCCCTGTTCATCATAGCATCCTGATTAGCCATCTGTGTAGTAGTAACAATGGCATCACTAACATTCTGGATTCCATCAGGCGTAACCAAGAAGGTTTCTGTTTTTGTACCCTGAGGAGAAGTCATCTGAACCACAAATGAATACTTAGAATCCAGCATTTTCTTAATCTGAATTTGTTTTGCAAGAACTTGATTATTTCCAGCAGGCTCAAATTCAAGGTTGTCCTTAGTAACAACCTTGCCAGTGAAACCTGTTCCATCAAACTCTTTATGCAGTTCATTCATTCTAGCGAGGATTTTTGCTTGATTATTGGACTCCTTGCCAATACTCCCAAACTTAATCAAAGCAGCAGCGAGCTTACCGCCAAACAAGCCTTTATTAACAATGTCCTGCATTTGAAGTGAAAATGCTTGTTCCTCAGGCATTGATGTTGTTCTCTTAACTTTTTCAATGAATCCAATGTTCTTGTCTTTTCTGGGGTCGTAGACTTCCTTAGTGGAAATCTTATCACCCATGCCAGCGTATTTAAGGTTAAGAGCATTTAACACAGATTTAGCTTGATTGCGGCTGCGCTTTTCAGCCAAAACATTACGCACGCCCTTCAAAGTGCCTGCATTATATTCTTTTACCTGATTCAGAAGGGATTCCGCTGCTCGCGCCTGAGCAGCATCCTCAGGTGTCATATATTCTTCGTAGTTAGCCATAGCAGGAATGTTGACGTCTTCTGCTTCAAAAGACACAAGGTTATCAATCTGTCTCTGTTGTTCAGAAATGTCATCCAGTCTCTTCTGTCTGTCATCCTGCTGTTTCTGTCTGGCATACTCATAGTTCAGTCTACGGGCTTCCTCTTCACTATTAGCCTGAGCCTTGTTTTCAAAGTATCTCTGCTTAAAGGGATTCGCCATCTGATTGGCAAATCCCATGCCGGCAGCAACATAAGGATTGACCTGAGCGATATAGGGAATACCCTCATTGCTAGTCCAGTCCCTAACAGGTTGCATAGCCCTAGCCTGAAAGGATTCTTCAACAGTACCATTTTCAGGTTGAGTAATAGACCTTATCATCACGCACCTCCCCACAAAGCATAGTTAGTCAATCCCTGAGTCAATCCACCAAGAATACCACTGGCAGCAGCATTCCCACTAGACATTCCTTCTGTGGGCTTATAACCATTCATCTGAGCAATCATGCCATTATAAGCCTGCTGTCTCTGCAAGTAATTGTTGGCTTGTCTCTGTGCATCCTGAACCATAGGATTGATTTGGAAGTTAGCATTATTATTAGCCTGAACACCCATGCTATTGGCTCTGGCAACATCAGACCCAGCAAGAGCATTCTGTCTACCTGCCGCAACCAATGCGCCCATATCACGCGTACCTCTGGATTGTCTGATAGCAGCCCTTGCTGCCTGATTCATTGCTCTATCATTGATTGCTTTATTCATGGCTTCCTGTTGAGCAAATGCAGCAGCCCTAGCCTGAGCATCAGTCATGTTACCTCTATCAGCATTCAATTTGGCAGCAGCCAACTGTTGACCCAGTTGCTGCTGAGTCATAGCCCTGACTGCATTGTCGTAAGCCACGCTACCTGTGGTAACTCCATTAGGTCCTGCGCTGCCATAGAATCCCTGTGTAGGAAGTTGTTGTTGAGCCTTTAACCAAGCAATGGCTTCTTCATACTGTTTAGCCTGTTGCCTTGCTTGTTCATTACTGGCATCTGCTCCTAGATAACTAGCAAGACCACCCGCTATGGCGGGTATTCCAATCATACCTGCTGTCGCCCAATCCATCATTCCCCTCCATACACAAGGTTTGCTTTACGTTTACGTCTGCCTGCATCCCACTGCCCAAAGGAATCTTCACCACCACTGGCTATTCCTGTTGCAGTGTACAAGTCAGGATTATAGGTGTTAGTCTGACCCATCAGGCTGCTAAGGTAACCATCAGAAACATTGTTCATCAGATAAGCATTAGCGGCATCAGTCGCTTTACTGTACAACCCAGATAAGTCATCACCTTTCCAAGCATTATAGTTTTTAATCCAAGCATCAGTCAAGTCAGAATCCAAAGCTTGGTCATAAGCCTGAGCAATGTCTGTCTTCCATTGATTTAACTGGTTATTACCAATCTCAGCCAACGCTTGGCGATTGGCAATCCTGTTTTCATTCAGTGCAGCCAATGCTTTACTGTACTGTCTCTGGTCCATGTATCCGCGAGCCAGTTGTTGGTCAAGTTTGTTCTTGGCTTGGTCATACTGTCTCTGGTCAACAGATTGAGCAACATTGGAAACATTATTCTTGATACTGTTTACAAAGTCATTCTTCTCTTGACCTGTCAGGTAGCCCATTCTGCCTTGGTAAATCTCATCCTGCTGCTGTTGATAAGGATTCCAACCAGTGTCCAGATTCCATTTGCCTGCGTAGTCTTTTCCTGTGGTGAAGTCATCCAATACATTGTATCCAGTATTCAGATTACCTTTATAGGTATCAACATAGGTAGTCTTGTTCTTTTTTCCGAGTAGCCCCCCTATTTGTCCACCCATAGGACCAGCCAAGGCAAAGCCAATGGCTGCCCCAGTAGGATTAGCCATCTTGGTATCATATCTCATCCTGCCATACTCGGAATCACCTACCAAATCCCAATCAGCATTCTGAACTTGATTGTAGTTGTTCAGGTAGTTCATGGCATCATTATAGGACTCATACCGTTTCTTGCCTTCATCTTTATAGCCAAGAGTAGTCATATCACCGCCTTGGTGATAAGTTCCTTCAACAGGATTGTAGCCTGTATACTTAGTCTTGCCGATACCTGCCGCTTTACCAGTAAGACCCATACCAGCACCAATTACTGCACCTGCAACAGTACCCAGAGGTCCTGCTACCGAACCCAATGAAGCACCAGTAGATGCACCGTTGCGCCAATCAGACAGGTCTCTCGTCATGGCTTTGGTGAGACCTGTCTTGGCATAATCAGCAGCAACCAAGCTAGGTCCCATCCACCGTGCAAAGTTACCAGCAGTATTCAGCACATTAGAGCCTCCATTGCCAGTAACATTTCTTACAGCCATGTCAGTCAGCGTAGGATTGCCCATTGCATTAACTGCGTCAAAGCCTGCGCCAATGCTACCAACCTTAACACCTGTTGCAACAGG
>OIYG01000420.1_pt1 | contig 42421 bp, 41 predicted proteins | sample 1587861 | NCBI WGS metagenome assembly OIYG01 (sample SAMN03283272) | human gut metagenome | biome: human-associated habitat; material: feces | host: Homo sapiens | place: Peru | collected 2012
TTGCACACGTATCTTTTTATCCTAATGGTTGGTAGATTGGTTCAAATGATAATATCTTCTTATGATAAGTTCAATCTATTTCTACTCTAAACAAATTTAACTAATCTAGGGAAAAGAGATAGTTTTATTAAATGAAACTTTTTTCAGATTTTCCCCTTGAGTTGAAATTTAAAAAAGCTCAAAAAAATAACTTACAAAAAACAAATTTTTCCGTTTTTTGTAAGTTTGAAATAAATAATTTTTTTCTGAATTTTCTGCTGCACGTCACGATATGTCGCTGCTATGTGATCTGATATCAACGCAACGTTCTTGTTGTCAATTCAACACATTATTTTAGACTTTGGAAACGTTTTCTAACCTTTTTGTGAAAAAATAACGTCATTTTTTGTCATTTTGCCGCTCGTTCCCGTACATTTGCTGTTTAAGGCGGTCAATATCTGCCAAAGTATTTTCTATCAGCTCCTCTTCGGAACTGTATCCCGTTTCCTCCATGCTCTTTTCCAGCTGTTTTTTTAGCCGGCGGTCAAAATTCTCGGAAATTTCCTCTGACTTGCCAGTTGATGTTTTATCGCCGTTTTCGCCAGCCTTTGCCTTTTCCTTCAACTGCGTTAAATAGTCCTTAAACGCTGACTTGAGGTACTCAGCAAGGTCTTTCGGTTCTGCGATCATATGCGCCTTGACGTAATCAAGATGTTTCGTCAGAAGCTCCTTGCGATGGTTTTCAAGAAAGTTCTCGTAATGCGAAACAATTTCATCAAGCCCGGCCACAAAATCAAAGTCAGTCACGGCAAGCGGGCTGATAAGCTGACTTCCTAGCAGCAGGGCAAAACTCGGCTTGGCCATCACATTCTGCGCCTTCTCCTGCACGCCAATGAAATCCATTGTCATGCGGTCAAGAAGTTTCTCGTCCTCTGCCTTATGCTCGGCTTCAGTAAGTATCGTGAACTTGACCGCAACTATGCTCCGTCCCTTCTTGACCTTACGATAACTGATGTCAAACTCCGTCTTGTCATTGATTTCCTTTACCGCCTTCGCAAGAACTGCACGCTCAAACGCCGTGAAATTGCCCCTGTACTTCGTCATGGTGTCAGTAACACGCTTAAGATCTTCCGTACTGACAATCGGCTCCTTGAACTGCATCCTCTCCGCCGTGCGTCCCTTGTAGTACTCGTACTGGCGGTAATACAGACAGAACATTTTGTACAGAACCACCGAAAAACGGCTCTCAAGCCTGGCAAGCGTCGTAAGGCTGTACTGCGTGAAATTCCGCTTGAGATTAACTATATACGGCATCACACTCTGCGAAAACGTGATCTCTATCTGCTGATTCTCACTTCCCGTTGCCCACTCAATCTTTTCAATCGGCTTGATGATGACGTTCTTTCCTCTGTCCTCGTCAGAAAACATTCTGAACGTCGCATTCTGCGCAAGCTCCTGAAGCGCCATTCTGATGTCACGCTCCCTGTGCTTACCGTCAGCAATCCCCAACTGCTTTGCCAGTTTGTCCTTGTCAACAACGGCGGTCGTCTGATTTTCATCCGTCTGCCTCAATTCAGCAACTGCAAGCTCGAACGCCTTCAACGAATCTGCATTCATCCTCGCAACACTTCTGATAAGCTGGTTATCCTGTGCCGTCATCTGTTCGACTATGCGATTTTTATATTCTTCCACATTTCATCCCTCTTTTTTCAGGTTCATCAACCGCTCAAGACTACATTAAAATCATAGTTTTGTCAATGTAAAACTGACTTTTGGAACATAAAATCAGTCATAAAAATTAACTGATCAAAAACACAAAGCCAATAAGGCTTTGCTGATTTTATAACTGACTTTTTAAATAAAAATCAGTCATAACACCAAATGTGCCTGTTTCGAAAAAACGCTCATAATCCTTGACATCATAACGTTTTTGGGGTATATACGTACTTTTCAAACCTCAGATACGTATTTCAAGAGCTCTTTTTTGCAAAATTTCGGACAATTTCATCGTTTGAACTGACTTTCTAAGCAAAAAGTCAGTTCAAAGCTGAAAAAGCCAATATCTAAAGGCTTTTTAAACATTTTACAAAACTGACTTTTTTGGCACTTGAACTGATAAAACAAAACACAAGTCAGTTTACACAGCAATCTTTCCCCGTGATTAAAGGCTTTTTTTGAAAAAGAAATCGTTAACTGACTTTTAAAAGAAGAAGTCAGTCCAAGTGCCAAAAAAGTCAGTCCAAGTGCCAAAAAAGTCAGTCCAAGTGCCAAAAAAGTCAGTCTAAATTCTCTGTAACCCGCATGGTTGAGCGATTCTTGCTCCGGGAAATAATAAAATATATAAAATATATAAAAGATATATATTGCGTCAGACAAGCTGACGGCTTCCTGCACTCACAGACAGGCTGAAAATCTTCTGCATTTTCCGGTACAAAAAAAGAGCAGCTTTCACACCGCTCTCGAATCCGTCTTGCACATTAGTCAACCCTGTCTTTTCCTGTGCCTCCCTGCCACGAAACAACCGGACTCGGCTTGACATACGTTGACTTGTCTCCCGAAAAGGATTTCTTGTGATTGGCTGGTGTTCCGCCGAACTGGTACCAGCTGCCGTAGATCCACTCCTTAAGATTTGCTCCGCTCTCCTCAAACGCATCCCTTGCACGGCCGAAAGCTCTTGACCCCTTGTCGGCCTTCCTGAGCATGACTTCCGCCGCCTGGACAAACGCTTTCGCAACCCGGGCCCCGTGAACAGAATTCCCGATACTCATGCCTTTTGCCAGTGCTATCAGCTCCGTCAGCATTGCCTTGAGACTGTCTGTATCACGCTTCATCTTTCGTGTGACATTAAGCGGAAGTGTCCCGTACTCACGGGCAATCTGGTTAATCCTGTCCGCTCCGGCAATCGTCTTCTCATATGCTCCCGTTGTGTAATACTCAAGTTCAGCACGCGTCCTTTCGTCCATCGGCTTCTCTGCCATGACAAGCAACGGTCTTATCCGTCTGTAGCTCATTCTGCGTTCCACTGCACTGTGATATCTCAAATGACCCCCGTCACTTCCGAAATACTCCGTCTTCTCAGTCTCCATTCTGCGTGCAATCAGCTGTTTCAGCAGTTTTTCCACATCGGCGGACGTCATATTATCCTGCGCATGCCTGACAACATAGTCCCTGTCTCCTGCGGGGAATTCCGCATAAAATGCGTCTATATCCGTTTTCGCAAGCTCATGCAACGCAGAGGCTCGTCCCGAAACCGCCCGTGCATTGACTGCAAGCGTAAGTCTCGACTTCAAAGGATCGCTTTTCATTCTGACCACACCGGCTCCGTAAGCATGACAGATTTCAGACCTCAGCTCGCCCAGGACCGCCCTGGCGTCAGTTCCCGTTTCCTCGGCAACTTCTTTGCGCCATCTGTCAAGCACTGCATACTTTGCATGAAGTTCCTCCTCCACCGCATTCAACTGGCGTTCAAGCTCCGCTGCGGCTCTGTCCGAAAGTCTGCCGGCAAGTTCCCTTACTCCGCTTGTACGCTCCCACCACGTACGAAATACATCATCCTGTGAAATCACGGCCCTGGTCACATCCCCGGAAGGCTCGTCAACATCAAACACTCCACCGTGCTCAAGCCATGAATTCACCGCCTTCAAATTCATTCTCAGCAGTTCATCCGTATCGGCACTAACCGTTCTCTCGTTTTCAAGACGTCTGATTCGGCCGTTGATGTTCAGACGCCATCCTCTTACCTTGCCGTTCACTTTGTCGCGTTCCGCATTGCTTTTATCCGCAAGGGCAAGCGCTTCACTGATCTTGTCCGTAAGCTCCAGTTCCCTTTCGACTTCCCTGTATGCCATGCTCTCACTTCCTTTCAGTCACAATAATAACACAGTCCGTTAACCTTCGTGAAAACAGGACAATACAGAAAAACCGCCCAGTCAAAAAACTGGACGGTGGTTCAAGCTGCTAAACCGTGCTATAATATATAAAACACAGCTATAATATATTAAAAAAATGTTAAATATACTATATTCGACAATTAGGCTGATAGTCTAGCAGGAGCGCTCTTGTTCTGGTGTATTGCCGTACACCACCAGCCAAGCGCATTAGAGTACACCTTCAAAAAGATCATCTCCTAAAAAAACAATTGTGCATTGGTGGCGTCCAGTGCACTTTTTTTATTATATATCATTTTTTGAAAAGACATGCAGTTTTTAACCCTTTTTTTAATGCCAATTTTGGTCCGAAAACAGAACCGCCTTTGCCCACCCAGATTTGTCCTGTGAGCCGTTTTAAGCACTGAAACAATTATTTCCCTGTACGAAAAGCAAAACGTCTCAGAACGCACCGCAGAGCGTCAGAATACAATGCCCGTTTTGACGCCGTCTCCCTTCAGCAGATCCATTTGTTATGAAAGAACCTTCTCAGTAAGCAGCAGTTCAGCCAGAAGTTCAGTTCGAACACGAAACGCTCTCACAGGTCGAGATTTGTCCTGTGAGCCATTCTAAACACTGAAACAGTTATTTTCCTGTACGAAAAGCAAAACGTCTCAGAACGCACGACAGAGCGTCAGAATGTACTTAACTTATCAGCATCCCTTTCTGTCACAACAGTTTAACTTTGTCAATGCTTTTGACCGTATGCAGGTTCATTCGTTATGAAAGAGCCTTCTCAGTAACCGGAGCCTGAAGCAGAATGTCATGATATGACGTAATTGCATGCGTATACAGATTTTTCACTTGATGACGTCAGCAAAGCTTTTATTTTTAACGGTTATGCAGAGTTACAATTAAAAAATAATTAATTTTTTTATTTTTTTCATACCCCTACCCGCGTTATTATTATTATTTATATTATTTATAAAAATAATAAAAAAATAATTTATTAAGGATTTTAACTATACCAATAAAAAACTATTCAAAAAAAAGAAAACTGACACTTCATGATCAATCTGAAAAAAATTTTTTTATTTTTTTTTTGAAGAGGTTCAGAATGTCATAAGAAAAAATTGAATTGATGACTGGTTAATTATGCTAATTATGTAAACTTAAAATGGCAGTTCAACTTTCAGGCAATTTGAATTTCAGACATTCAAAAAACGTGCAGATCAAATAAAAAGCATGCTGAAAGTGAGCCGGCAGACAAACTAAAGACACTGAGAAGGAATTGTAAAGGAAAAGCATGCATATGCAGGGAAAAGCCCGTCAGATCCTCAGAATGCAGTTGAAATACAATATGATCATTCAGTTCAAATTTCAGGTACTGAGAAGGTTCTTTCGGTATCATGGCTGCATGCTAAACGGCATAGTTCCATTAAATCGTAATGTTCATCGGACGCATTTTCTCAGTTCAAATTTTAGGCATTCAGCATCCCTGGCATTGTCACAGTCAGCAAATGCGTAGAATCAAATTAATCAAATTCTTTATATTTCAGCAACAACACGGATACGATTCTACTACAATCAGGGAATCTGCAGCTAAAAAAGCTGCCGCTTACTGCACATTTTTTGAACTGGCAGTCTGATTCGGCCGGCCAGTTCAAATTGTCAATCAATCTGGAAAAGAGACTGCAACAATTGACGAATCAACGTTTTAAACATAATGACAGCATGGATGCAGATCATGTTTCTTCTATAGTAAGTGCCGGTATTTGATCTGCAATTTGAAACTAAAATTTCAGGCACAGCTGCTTGAAAATTGATGCAAAAATTTCGGGCAAACTTGCCTAAAAATTGAATACAAAATTTTCATGCAAAGCTGCCTAAAAATTGAATGCAAAATTTTCGTGCAAAGCTGCCTAAAAATTGAAGCAAAAATTTCAGGCAATTCTGCCTAAAATTTGAAGCAAACTGCCTAAAATTTTTGGCAAAATGCCTAAAAATTGAGGCAAACTGCCTAAAATTTTAGGCAATTGACCTAAAAATTGAGGCAAAAATTTCAGGCAAGCTGCCTAAAAATTGAAGCAGAATTTTCAGGCAAATTTTTTAAAAAAACAGGCGATAATTTTTCGACAATGTTCTTTTCCTTTAATCTCAAGTTTTTCAAAGCGTGCTTAAAATTTTAAGCAGAGTGCAGGGCAAAAATTCCGATTTAATTCGTGAAACAAGTCACAATCTATACCAATTTAAAAAAGAGCTTTCTCGGTTAATATGTTGGTACCAATTTCAAAGGGGATACTTCTTTATAAAAGTAGCTTTATTGGTGTTTTGAATTAGAATAAGATTAAACAAAGAAATGATGAAAAAGTGCAATCAGATGCCAAAAAAGCATCCCCCGTGAGGGATGCCTTCCGGATCATTCAGTCAATCTGCGTCAATTCCACGTCAATGCGGGGGGTTTCGCCTTCACGGGCACACCGCTTGAGCAGAATCATGCTTTGAATGTACTTGTCGTTGAGCTTTGCATTTTTGAATGACTGGCTTTCGAAAATCATGTCGACAACGGCTTTTGCATAGTTATCGATGTCTGAACTACGCTGTGCAATCGGGAACGGACGACCGTTCTTGCTCGGCTTCAGCACGAACATCGCCTTGAACTCGTATCCGTAGAACTCCGGTCTGAAACTGCCCGTCTTCTGATCCCTGATGTTACGACCGTCCTTCAGATACAAGCATTCTTTCAGCAAAGCATAGTCGGTGTCGAAGAGCCAGTCCTCGAACCACAGAGAAACCGTATCACGCCACTTGCGGTACTGAGGCGGCATGAAAAGGTGACTCGGTCTGCCTGTCTCCGATGAATAGTTCGGACGCATTGCCGACTGCGGTTCGAAGGGCACTGTAAACTTCACTTTCCGCCTTCCTTTCTGTCGTTCAGAATGATTCTGATTTTGTCCCGTTCGTCCGTGAATCTCGCACGGACATTGCCGCCGTCAATCACTCGCTCGATGTTGGCAAGCCTGCGCTCAAGCTTGTCCGTGTCAAGCGTCTTCAGATACTCGTTTCTGATGAATCCCTGATCGTCACGGCTTGGAACGGACAGAGAAGGTGCATCCGCTTCTCCGGATCCTGCCGACGTCTTCCCTGCAGTCTGTTCCGGTTCGTCAAATTTGGCCGTTATGCGGTCGACAGTCTGTGCACTTTTCTTTGCCAGGTCCGCTTTGGCCATCGCTGAGTCAGTGTCATAAGGACCGACTTTGACCCCCGCCTTGCGTCCTCTGGGTTCTTTCGGTTCCTCCTGCGCCAGTTCATTGATCCAGCCATGCAGACATGCCGCCTGAGAAACTTTCAGCGTGTCCATAAGCATTTGCGTCTTGTCATCATCGCTTACTTCACGGACCATGACAAAACCGCCTTGACCGTCAGTGTCAAAACCAAGGTCTGAAAGAATTTTCGTTACTTTACGCCTGTCTCCGAACGCACCGTGATTCGTGATGCTGGAGGCGTTGACGTCTGCACGGGCCAGTGTTTCCTCACAGAAGAGTCTGCGGGCAATCGTTGATGTCATCTTACGGAACATGCTCCCCGGCTTTTTGTATGCATACTTGGCAAGACATTCTGCTTTAAGCTTTTCATCGCCTTTGGTTCCCATCGCCATTTGAGTCATCCCCCTTCACGTGTTCCAGATAATAGCTTTCCATCGCCTGTTTCTGCTTCTGCGTAAGATTCTTCCAGTCCATAATCAGGCGACTTTTCGACGGGTTTTCAAGCACGATTTTCCGCCCTGCACGTGAAATCTTAACGTTTTCTCCTTCGCTCCACCCCAGGTCGGCTACGATATGAGCCGGGATGCGAACGGCATATGAGTTCCCCCATACTCCGAGTCTGGTCTCCATCTGTCAATCACTGCCTTTCTGTCATGTATCTACTTGAGAATATCTTGAATTATATTTGAATATAGATTCCAATGTATCTACATTTTATGTCTATATTATATGCCGCAGATTTCATCAGGTCAATTGTTTTGTATATCCCGTTGGATATACGCAATTTTGCAACGGGATATACATTGTATATTCACACTCTTTGAAGATGCCTTCATATGGGCAAAAAACATGTGCGCACGCTGATGCAAAAGTGCCGCAAGAAAGATTTTAATGGCCGTGAAATCATGATGACGATCCCCTGAAATGTATGGCCAGGAATTGTGTGCATTTTTGAATGTGGTTTTAAAACATTGATAAATCAACGCTTTTACCGACATTGAAGTATTTTTGAAGTGCCTGTGACGGATATTTTATATAAACAGAAAATTTCTGCAGTTTCGATACGCAAGGTCCGGTCACTGACGTTCGGTTGCATGTCTGCAGTCAGTCAAGGTAAAATTTGTGTGAATGGATGTGATAATGCTTTGAAGAAAATTGAAAAATCAAATCAAACGAATGAATTGCTGAAGAAAATATTCGCATGTGCAGCGGTTATGTGCGCCCTGCTTATGCTCGACGGCCTCATGCAGGCTTCGTCACTCCGCCTGTTCTCAGTTCGCATGGACGCAAAGCCGGCACTGATAATCGCAGGCGCACTCTATATGGCTCTGCTTGTCGTAATTTACCGCCTTATTCCCGACAAGACACTGATTGCACGGGACGGCTGCCATTTGTTCCGTGAGAGCATGGCACACGCTGTCCTTGCCCTCGTGCTCCAGGCGGGTATGCTGAAATTTTATGAACTGGCAATCGGTCAAAAACTGACAAGCGGCAATCAGACATCCCTTGTCGCCGGTATGAAACATGATCTGTTCCCGATTGTCATCTGTGCAGTGGCCATTGCGCCTCTGATGGAAGAGCTGATTTTCCGCCTTGTCCCGTCACTGTTTTTCGCTGATCTGTGGCGGACTGCCGGAGGATGCATGCTTGTAATGTCCGTGACGGGCGCCCTGTTCTCGCTGTCGCATGCACCCGACAATGCCTTGGTGTTCTCCGTGTACTTCGTGACGGGAATCGTCTTCGGACACGCCTGCAGACGGGGCGGATATGCATGTTCATCCCTTGCCCATTTCTTCTATAACTTCGCATCTGTCGCTCTGGCGCTCTCTACGGTCAGCTGATGCACAACTTATCATCCGTGAAACGAACTGCACCTTAGAATGCGCCTCTCAGCACACAAAAAGAACCGCCCTCTTTTTCCCGGGGGCGGTTCTTTTTTTGAGTTTACTTTTTAACCTAGTACTTTTTCAAAGTATGCCATAACTTCTGCCTTCATTTCTACTAACGGCGCAAACTGCGGTTCATCAGAATTGTAGTCGTTGATGTCTTTGTCGTTGTACTGCTCTCCAATGTACATCTGCCATGCCCTTGCGAATACTTCTGTCGGAATCGTGTAATATTCTTCGTTTTCAATTCCTTTGATTCTCTTTCTGTAATTTTCAAGAATCGGCTTGAAATCTTTCTCAAGTGAAAGTGAGATGTTGTCGGAAAGTTCATGATCTGCGAAATGCCCGTATTCATGGACGAAGGAATCTACTTTTCCGTCTCTGAAGTCAACGGCAATATTGTTAATTTCCGGGAAGTAAAGTCCCTTGACTGTCTTTTTTGCTGATGAGTACTTGCCCAATTTTCTAAAACGGATAACAGGCTTGCTTTTGTGGATTCCGAAAATTTGAAGGAAAACAAGTGCCTTGCGTTCAAATTGCTTTACTTTAGTCAGATCTACATCATCATCAAATTCAACGCCTGAAAAGTATGCATTAAGCCTTGAGTCCGCCATGGCCCGCTTCGTTTCTTCGTTGATATTCTTTTTCGTCTCAAATGCCCTTGCAACGCTCGCTGAATGATAGTACTTGTAATACCGATTATTCTGTATTGTGATGTCGGCAAGCGTCTTCATGCATTCGAGAAGTGCCCGCTCCTCTTCAGGCGCCCACGAATTGTAGCCGTATGACAGATAGATGAGAGCCGACGTCTGTTTTTCGGTACTCTCTGCTCCGAAAGTGAGGTCTTTAAGAATTTTCGTGCCTAGCGTGTAGTCCCTTCTCAACGTCATCTTATGTTCGCCCGTGACACGGCTGGTCGTGAATATTGCCTTCTCAGACGTTCCAACAAAGGCTGTAAGCTTTTCGCCGTCTGCATTCGTGAGCGTGTATGCCTCATGACCGTCTGCGTCCGTGCGTTCAATTCTGTCAAACTGGAAACTCTCCCCGCATGCCTTTACAAGCCCGTTGGCTCTGAACAGAATTGCATTCTCAAGGTCTGTCTGAGTTGTTTCGATGTCGTTTGAAAGGTTCTTGGCAACGGCTCTGAACACCGTGGCAAGGCGCTTCCCTGTAAAACTGACCGGATGCATTTTCTGCTTGCCTTCAGTCAACTTGATTTTCTGTAAATCCAACATTGTAAATACCTCCTGATAAACGTCTTAACTCTTTAACGATTATTATATTAACATGATTTGTTCTTTTTGTCAAATAGATTGCGTTATAAGAAAAAAGCCCTCCTTTTTATAAAAGAGGACTCTTTGCGTTAATATTCGATATATCCATTTGGTTCAAAAATTTCACCATATTTTTTATGCTTATCCAAAACTTTTCTGATTTTTTGAATTCCATAATCTTGATCATAGCAGATTGCGTGCCAAACCATTCGTTCAATGTTTTCAGCAATCGGCGAATCGTCAATCGTCAAGCCCGTAAAGCTTTCGCATTCGTTCGTGATTGGCACGGAAAAGAACCAATCGTCCGCTTTGCTGAAATGAGAATAGCTGTTATATGCCTTGATAAGGTCTTTCGTATCGAGTTCTTTCAGCACGTTTTTAACTTCATGTTCGACGGTAAGAAAAGTTCCCTCGTCTGCAGTTCCGTTCAAGACTTCTTTAATTCTTTCAGAGCCGAAATCATCTTTGAATCTGATGATTGTATCAATTGCCTCGTCCAGCTTATCGGCAATCGGCGGAAAGTCAATCGTCAAATTATCCGTGCTTAGAAATTTTCCGTAATATGACGAAAAATACAAATCGTTCACGTCAAAATTCGTCGATGCGTCATAGGTTCTGAATATAGCTTTGAAATGCCAGTATTGCAATACTTCATTAGCGAATAGATCAAATGACTGATACACTCTAAACCAGTCCCAAAATGAAGCACGCTGACATATTTTTTCCCAAACGTTATAAAGTTCCTCGCCATGCATGGTAGCAAACATTTTTTTTAACTGTTCTCTTAATTCTTCTTCTGCCATTTTTATTCCCTTTCATTAGCCAAAGTCGTCGTATGCCTCATGCGCACTGATAAGGTTTTTGATTTTTTGAATTCCGAAATCGTTGTTATTTTCCGTTACTTCTTGAAGGATGTATTCAAGCATTGGATAAATCATGCGGTTGGGGTTTCGGCTTATACATTCGTTGTACACCCTGATTAGTTCTTCGGTGGTCAGTGTTCCCAGTACTTTTAAAAAGTCTTCTTTAAAGCTCATGAAAGTTCGTTCATCCGCCGTGCCGTCTAAGACTTCCTTGAGTCTTGCATTTCCCAAATCGTCCTTGTGTTCAACGACATAATCGATTGCTTCGTTAAGATTGTCGGCAATCGGTAAAAAATCAACGGTCAGATTCCCCGTGCTGACTAAGTGCCAGTTATAAAACGAATAATATTCGTCACTTATTCTGAACTCTGGCGAATCTTCAAAAAGCATGAACAACCGTCTTGTTCCCCAGTTGTCGAAAAAACCGTCAAGATCGTGCATCAAGCGAACGGTAACAGAATCCGCATAATTCATTGTCTGTGCGAATTTGTCCCATGCATCGTAAAGCTCATCGTCATGCATGGCTGAAAATGCTTTTTTAACCTGTTCTTTTAATTCTCCTTCTGTCATTTTTTCATTTCCTCCTTGATTGTCCTAACTTTTTTAGCAATCATATACTAACAGAATTTGTTTATTTTGTCAAATAGCTAGATATAAAAATAGCTCTCCTTTTTGCAAAGAGAGCATTTGCCTGTCTGTTATCATATTCAAGTTGGGTTAACCGGTGCTGGTCACTCTGTGCTTGCTATGCAATCTCTCTTTCCATTCTGTCTGCCGTTCTTTTGAAAAAGATATCATCAGTTTTCTGCATTCTTTTCGTCATGTCCGCAATCAGCAAACTGCGAAATGTTTTAACATCAGAACATTTTGCAAGACTGAAATCAGCATTGGAAATCAATGTGCCAAAAGGTGATTCGACAATGTATTTGAGAGTTTTGCCTTGAAAAACGAAATTGGTTCGACCGTTTAAAGCATTTTTTTCGACCAGTTCATGACAGACATCGATAAATTCAATAAACATGGTATCACTCCGATTCTTTTTAATTCTTTTGCCCCAAGTTGACTTAATCAGTCCTCTGCGTCGTTTTTTGCGTATTTCTTTTGCAGTGCTTCATAGCCGTACCACTTGCGAATCGTTTCCCGTTCCTCACGCTCGAGCTTGTAAATATCGCATAACGTCGTCAAGAATACATCATATTCACGTTGCGAGATGTAATCAGAGAACGCAAGATTTTCGTAAAAGTGTTGACTGATTTCATGGTCAATCTTCATCATGGCTACGGCAACTTGTACGCATCTTTCGTTTGCAGTCCAGTCTTCGTATTGAATATAGCCGTTATCTTCAAGAAACTTACGATATGTTTCATTTTCAAGAATATCTTCGCCACTGAGCAACCGAGCAGCCATTTCTTTTGTGCCTTCAAAAGGTGCGACGTGAGCGAACGGAAGTCCCGTATGGCTTACCCAATATTTGTTTTTTCTTGCTAAAACACCAATGCAAAGATAAAAATCAGCCGTTCCGTCATCTTTAAAGTAAACTACCCAGTTCTCCAGTCCGAACGAATCGTGAAAATTGAAGACATTCCCTGCATCATCCTTGATTATATCAAGCATCGTTTCAAGCTTATATTGGTCGTTTAGAATAAGATTGTTATGCACATTTCTGAATTCGTAGTCACCTACATCAGTTTTTGTAATTTTACCGATGTGAATATCATTTGGCTTACATACGACATAAACTTGCCAATCTTTACCGTCTTTCTTCGTTTTAAGTTCGATGTTGCGTATAGCATAATTGCTTGGTTTCATAGTTTTCCTCCTTGCTTATTTTTTTCTTCTCTTGCAGCTTAAGAAAACCTATTGTTAAAAAATAGCCGAATTTTTACGATAGGAAAAACCTATTGTCAAAAAATAGCTGAATTTTTACGATAGGAAAAACCTATTGTTAAAAAATAGCCGAATTTTTACGATACAAAAAGTCTATTTAAAAGACTTCTACACAAAAAAAGGCCTCCATTCACCAGAATTAAGACCTTCCGCAATAGGCCCCGTAGGGTATCTATCGCTCTTCCATGTCCTCATTCTAACATAGTATTTAGCGTTAATAAAGGAATTTAAATCATGCAATATTTAATGCTTTTCAGTAAGTTTTTGTTCTTCGAAGTAGACTTGTGCAAATTCCTTAGCCTGAGATTTGACTTTGCGAGGTGTTCAAAAAAATTCCTTACCTACATAAGTATTTGTCAAATGATCAAGAATAAGTGATGGATTGGAAGAAATTCCATACACTAAATTAGAAAGCCTGACTGTATCTGGCATCCCTTTGATCGAGAGTCTAGTTCTATCGACCGTAATATCAGTGGGAAATTCAGATTTCAATTCTTTAAACATGAAATCAAGCAGGGATAGCGTTTCCTTGAACAGACTTTTTGAATCAGATGATACTGTAATACTATTTAATTTAGATGTATTTTGTGGTAATAATTTGAAATCCAATAATTCGTTTTTTTCACCAAACATCAAGACACCTATATTAAACTGTTCACCTCTTGTGTAATCAGGGACGTACGAAATTACTGAATAAGCATATTTTTTTAATGCCAAAACTTAAGCCCCCTCAAATTCGTTCACCGTGCCAATGATTTTGCCATACAGCTTAGCGTCGTCCATAATCATATGGTACTCAGCAGAATTTTTTGCAACTGTGTGACAATCCACGACCTTGCCTATTTCCAGGCCGTTTAATCCGTCGACAACAACTTTTGCATCTTTAGCTACCGCAAGTTCGAACGGTGGAAACTCGCAAACGGCGTTTTCAATGCTGTCGCCTGTTTTTACATCGGCTAAGCCAATGTAATTTTCTTTGCTCACTGTTCCTGAACCATTAATTTTAATCCTTGAGAAAACATCCTGCTCAATCCAGTTTTTGAATTCATTGCGACGTTCTGACGGGTTGGCTTTTGCAATCAAGCTGTCCAGTCCTTCTTCGTCAATTAAGTGATACAGCCATATTCCACCTGGAGTAGCCCACTCGTATTCCATGGCTACATGGTCATGCAGTGCCTTCAGCGGATCACTGTACCCCAGTGCCTCTGCGACGCCTTTGCCGTTAAACAGTAGCTTGCCGTCAATCACATGCACGTCTATACGGGCTCCTTCAAAATTCAGCGTTCCTATTTCATCATTCATGTCTGCTGTCACCTTCGATCTTTGTTCTTCTGTATACTGGTGCTTTTTGCTGACGCTGACCGTGCATAAATCACTGTCAAGATAGCCATCAATCATAACTAACGCCCCGTCACGGTAGCCTTTTGACGTTGGCTTTGTCGTGTCAAGCAACGCATCGTATTTACGGGCATACGTTGGATTGTCACTGTATATCCGCCACTCACGTTCATTAGTGAACCGCGTCAGCACTATTTCTGTTTCATCAGGCGACAACGCAGGAAAATTATCATATATCTTAAACCTGTTCTTATCATTCATGCTTTACTTCCTCCTGAGCAATTTTTTTCTGATAGTTCATTTCAAACAACGTCTTGAATATCTTCACGTTTTCATTAGAAAGCGTGTCGAGAAAGTCCGTCTTTCCGTGTCCAAGTCCGACGTATTTACCGTAACGATCGAGATATTCCATGAGTTCCATTGCATTTGTGAAATGCTGACGCACAATGACATCAGCAACTTTTTCAGCCTTCGTCATACGTAATCCTCCTTTTTAACCAATACTCAACAGATAAATCGCAATTGAGCATGCAAAGCACGCAATCAGACTTTTAATTTCTGATTTGTAATGCGACTTTGCGTGTCCGTTGCGTTTAAAACCAAAGTATGAAATAACACCGCTAACCGCCGTCAGAACCAACACGGTAAGCACTCTTGCGAATGATGCGTGGCGGATAATCAGACAGGCAATGGGGAAGACAAGCAACGAAAGCATAATGCATGCCCACCCCGATTTTTCCATGCCCCTGTCAGCCAGTTTATCCGCTGCCCCGACAAATAGCATTATTAAAATGAAAAGTCCTATAATCATGTTTTCTCCTTAAAATACTAGGTCAACGAGCGCTTTCAGCTTTGTCATTGCTGATTTCTTCGTATCGCCAAGGAATTCGGCGTTCTGTGCGTCCTGACGTTCGCTGTCGTAAGCGTAAAAACTGTACAGGCCAACTTCAGCGTCTGCACAGTCAAGCAGAAGCGTCAGAATCTTTCTGCCGTCAAGCAGAATGTCGAAAGCTTCGGCTGCGGAATCAAAGTCATATGCCGGCCCTACGTGTTTGAATTCAAGTGTTCCTTTTTTTGTTGTTGCCTTATTGAGTCTCATTGTTATTTTCTCCTTTTGATTGTCGTCTTATATCTTTAACAACTATATAGTAACACAATTTGTTCATTATGTCAATGTAGTTAGAAAAAAGAGAGCCTGAATCAATCAGACCCTCATCGTATCGTCAGTTTTGTTCCATGTAACCGTAAATCCATGCAGTAACAAGCGTTTCAAGCGTATGCTCGCTTTCGTTTGCATAGCGTCTGATAAATTCTGCAAGCCCCATTCCGTGACGTTTTGCGTCAACAATTTTATATGCTGCCTCAGAATCAATTACGGGTAGAATGATTTTGCTCGTACTGTGCTCGTTAATGACAACATAGTTATTGTTTTCGTCTTCGATGACATATCTTGGCTCCGCTCCGTCATTAAGAAGATCAACCTGTATAATTTTTCCTACTATTGTTTTGTCGCCTTTTTTATATTTGTTCAAAGAGTTAGTCCTCCAGTCCAAGACCCTCAGTGTCAATGTCGCCATTGATGTAATCAACGATTGTCTGCACAGGAAGGTTCATGATTGCACCTTTCTTGCGACGAATGCCGGACTCTTCGGCTTTATCAACCGCATAGTCCTTCATCTTATCAACTGCAGTGTCATATACCTTAGGATAGTGCAGCGTCGTTTCACAGTAGTTTCTGCCATACTGTTCATCAAGATAGCAGTTAAGGTCGGCACAGTATTTTTCGGCCTTCGGATTATGAACTTTGCGCATGTCATCAAGCAAACCTGCAATGACAATCACGCTTTCCTCGTTTGCAATTCTTTCACCTGTGACCTTGGTGTAAGCCTTGTTGAACTTGTCAGCGACCACCTGCTTTTCATTGAGAAATTCCTTCCACATTTTTGAAAAGTGATCAGGTACTTTGAATTCGAGGTCAGGTGTTGTTGTATCATTACCGTATCGTTTGCTGGTGAATTCATCCAATGCGTCACTGTAGACTTCAGCGCCTACTTCTTCAATAGTTGCTGTCACTGAGTCCGTACTTGACAGACAAGCTTGTTCAAATTGTCTAGTGTACTTTACAAGATTGCGGTTAACCCACTGTTCAAGAAGAGAAACTGCTTCGGAATTAGTGCCGTAAGTATTTGTAAAAGCATCCTTTGCCTGTTCATGATATACTTCACGGAAAATCTGCTTTTCATCTGCGGTTGGTTCGTGGCCTTGCTTTTTCGCAATCGTGTCTTCATGCTCAGCTTCGAAACGCTTCCATGCGTCATAAAAGAGTTCTTTCAGTTGAGAATTCTCAAATTCAGCCATTGTGTCCTTGTAAATTTTTGCTTCAAGCTTTTCGATAACGGTTTTTTCTGCAACTTCATCGCTTTCTTCGGCCACCAGACCGTCAATGCGGGCAACGGCGTTTTTTACAAGCTCGCTTTTGACCTTTTTACGCAAGTCATCTATATATTGGCCGGAGCATGCAACAGCTTTGGGGAAGGTGTCTCCTTTAGCCAAGTCTCGGATTTTGTCGATGAAAATATTTTCGGCTTTATTTGCCACAGCGCCAAAACGGTCATCAGTAAAGTAATCACGCAATGCAGAAGAAATGCGTTCATGACGTCGATGGCGTTCATGTTTCATCTCATCTGCAAATGTCGCTGCCACCTGTTCAGCGACCGAGTCAATGTGGTTGCTGAAACGATACTTCGTGCTTAAAGTTTTGAGAATTTGAGTTTTAACTTTTTCAGCTATTGTGTCACAGTCGGATTTCTTGACATTTTCGACAGCGGCATTGTAATCTGTGCGAACGCTGACAAACCCGCCGTCGCCGTTAAGAATCTGAATAAGTTCAGACTGCACTGCTTTGGCAATATTTCCGTTTTTAATCCATAATTCAACGGATTCGAAAGGGAACTTGCCTTCGACCTGCTTTTTGAAAACGACAATGGTTTCGTCGATAGCTGCAGTATACAGAGATACCACGGAAGCATAATCCTGTAAAGTCTTCGCAGCACGGTCTGCTGCGTCATGTCTAACTTCTTTATATCGTGTGAATAAAACTTTATTGAGAGCATTACGTTCATTATAGAATGTGTCATCTGCGATTTTCTGAGCACGGTCTATGCACTTATTGGCTAAGCCGTTAATGACACTTCTTACATCTACGTCATTTGAAAAAGAAAGACTTTTTACAGATTCGTTAAGTTCGTCAGTATAACGTTCGGGGTCAAGACGACATTGTGCAGATATACGGTCAACCGTCTCCCTGTAATCTGTGTCAATAAACCCTAATTCGTCGATATAAGATTCTTTTACTTCACGTACAGTTCGCTGTGACATCATCACCGTTCTACGTTTGAACGATTTTTGAAGAAGTGTGAACGCTTCTCTGAAGAGATACTTCTGATATCCTTCGTCAAGCAACGGCTTAATATCACGCATTGTGTCTTCAATACAGCCTGCGAGCAGCTTATCGATGCGTGGCTCAATTCCTTCAAATAACTTGCCGTGAGCTTCACCAAGAACTTTGCCAATGACGTTGTCTTCAGACATTCCTTCACAGCCATCGACAAAATCCTTGAAGTTGTCGCGCGCAAATTCGCCAATTTTACTTTGAATCCAAGACTGGACAGTGTTTTTTGCAAAAATCATTGCACGGCATTGAAGCTCATCAGTAACTTTATCGGTATATATATATTTATCGGTATATACATAATCGGGGATTCGTTTCTGTACGTCAAGCCTGCCTAAGAACAGATGATACAGCCAGTCAACGTCGGACTGAAAATCAGCTTTATAGGAAGCCTCCATCAGTTTACTGATGAATTTTTCATATGACGCATTGATGAGATCATCAAAAACATTATTGCTGTTGTCGTAAATATCTTCAAGCTCTGCATCGAAAGCCCTACGCACTGAATCTACAAATTCGTCAACAGAAGCCGAGACTGCGTCCTGGCTGTCATAGCCGCCGTTTTTCATGATGAGTTCATCGGCCGCTTTGTCACCAAGGCTGATGTCCACGTATTTGTCCGGAAGATTGGTCTTAAGGTTTTTAAATGCCTTCATGACCATTTTATAAGCTTCCAGGTCTACATAGCCGAATTTCTTTGTTATAGAAGCTTCAACAGCGGCTTTCACGTCTCTCTGCCTGTAAAAAGCACCCACTCTGTCTGAAAGCTTCTGCCATGCATGTTGCTGCAACTTTTCAATGACAGATTTATGTGAAGTATCATCATCTTTACTGTCACCGTCTTCCTGCCCGTTAAGATAAGCAAGCATGTCTCCGCCGGCTTTGCGTGTGGCTTCTGCAGTGACTTCGGTAATCAGACTTTCGGTATCTTCTTCTGTTTCATTGCGTTTTCTGAATTCATCAATGAACGTCTGAAGATTGTCATTAAGCCATTTTTCAATCCATTTGTCATTGATATCAAAACCATCGGCAACAGATTTAATGTTCTGGCGAACATTATGTTCAAGTCTCTCAAGAGCTTTCTTGAGCTCTGCGTCAGGATCATAAGTGCTCCATTCTTCCAGATGTTCTCGTGAAGTCTTGAGAATATTGTCAATGATTAGCCTGTCATGATTTTGATTAAGCGAACGGTAAATGTCAATGAGTTCGTATGCATCATTTGTTTGTGTGATGTCTTCTGCATAGGCACGGACGATGTTCGCCGTGACACTGTTCATCTTGCCATACAGATGGTTTGGATTGATTTTCTTTGTTTCAACTGTATCCAGTTCGTCAATGGCACGGTTTGTGTAGTTATCGTACACCTCTTCACGTTCGAAACGTTCAAGAATGGCATGTTTTACTTTGACGGCAAAGGTGTCATTATTAGCAAGAACCAGTTCACGGCTTGTCATTTCGTCTGAAGCATACTTTTTCAGCGTTTCAATGTCGATGGATGAAACCGTGATGCCAACTTCTGTTTTCGGCAGTTTCAGCTCATCCATCAACTTGCTATACCATACAGAACGAGGGAATGATTCGTCAATATCCTTCTGTTCTACTCCGTAATCGCCAACAAGGTCTGCGCCTTCAAGCATTCCTGTCAGTTTTTTCATTACGGCTTTACGAACAATTCGCATTGCATTTCTCACGTCTGCAATGTGACGGCTGAGATCCACGGCGTTTCTTGGAGTGTCAAACGGGATTTCTTCGACGTGCTTAAGAAACAGTTCGTTTTTATGGTCGGTGATAAATGACCCAAAAGCATGTCGGCAACGTAATTCGGATTTAAGAGCATTGCTGTTGCTTCCGACGGGCTTGATGCGTGAAACTTTGCATCCTACTGTAAGAAAACCTTTTTTTCTACAATTTAAATCCTTGATTTCAGTAGTAACGTCAAAATACATATTCTGCGCTGACACTTCATCATTTTTGACGCCTTCACGATTACGAACACGGTCAAGAAAATTCTTTTGTGCAGCACCGTCCTTAACGTTGTCGGCAATGGCCTGTTTAGCTTCATCATCTTCGTACATACCGAAGTAAGCCTTGGTAAGAACTTCGCCCTGCTTGTTATTCAAAGAATCAAGATTAACAGTTGGAGCAATGTCTCCGAGCTTTCCTTCAAGTTCTGAACGGTGTTCCTCCTTCATGTAGAACCACAGGGACGACCAGTGGACAATTTTGACAAGATTGTTCCTGATGTAATCAAGATCATTGATACGAACCATTTCAGTTGCGTCAAAATATTTCTGACGTTCGATCGATGGATCCAGTTCACGCATCGTCACCTTGCCGTTGCTTGACATTTTCGTGTCGGGATTGAAACCTCTTGAACAGTTGAAAGCTGCAGCAATCAACTTATCATCAGTAGCTGCAGTGATTTCACGAAGCTGTCCTGTCTTTCCGTCCGTCTTGTGCGAGACGGTTCCTTTGTAAATTGGCATATTTCATGCACCCTTTCGTGATAAAAATCTGCCCTTCACAGCAAATAAAAAATCTTCGACGGACAGGGAACTTTTTTCTGCTAAGTTCGCCTTAATAGTCGAAGATTCTAGGATTTGCTATGTATGGCGGGTCATCGAGCGTAGACTTAGTACGCTCACCTTGTCCCACCGTTAAGGCTTGAAATTATATTACCACATAGGTTCTGAAAATGAAAGTTTTTACACCGTACAAATTATTATTTTTTCTGTATGAAACGGTCTTCCAATTCCAGCTGTGCAAGAATAAGTTTTTGAACTTTATTCTCAATATCCATACGGTTATTGAACTCAACAGGTACACTTAACACGTCATCCCCCGCCTTGCCGAAGTCGATTCCGTGTTTTGCTGCATATTCACGCACGGCTTTTTCCGAAACATCATATGAACATGTGATATTCAAAAGGTTGTATGCAATGTAGCCGTCATCACAGACAACATCCCCTGATCTTCTGTCAATCCATAATTGGATGCAGTCGTTCAGACTGTCGACAAAAGGCGTGTCAACAAGATACATTTCGCCTGCAACACCGACACTGTTTATCACAAGCTTTTCTTTCCATTTATCTGAATGGATGATTTCGTCAGCCTGCTTTTTCAAAAGACTTTCCATAAGCATTCACTCACTTTCGAATTAAAAAAACGTTCCCGTTGAAAGAAACGGGAACGTTCCGGCAAACGGATTATTCTTCGTCGGCAAATGCTTTTTCAAGTTCAGCAAAGCCATATGAATCGTCCTGCTCAATAATATATTCTGCCATTTCCGACATGGAAACCTGTTGTTCGATTGCTTCTCTGCCATCGTTGTACAATTCAAGGTATTCGTCAAGTGCACAGTACTTTGCCGATTTCCATTTTCCAAGACTGATGTCAGACTGAAGCACTAATTTAACGAGTTCAGTTGCAGACATTGACGAAAAAACGTCATTGAATTCATTGTCAACATTATGAATTTTAGGATAACCGATTCTCCCGATCGTTGCATTATATAGGCTCACGAGGTCATCGTCATTTATGCGGTTCAGGACACCTTCCACTTTCTGAAGCTTTGTAGCCATAAGTAATCTCTTCCTTTCTAAATTAACTTAGTAAGCAAATTATGGATCATGTTAATTTCTTTCTTCCATTCATTGGAATTGATAATTTCGTCGGCTTGTTTTTTCAAAAGGGTTTCCATAAATATCTGCTATTCTTCTTCGTCAGTAAAAGCCTGCCCGAGCTCAGCAAAAATGTATGGATTATCCTTTTTAACAATATATTCTGCCATTTCACGCAAGGATACCTGACTTTCAACGGCTTCTCTGCCATCATTGAACAGTTTAAAATAACCGTCGCAAGTGCAGTAATTTGATGCAAGCCATCCTTCAAGGGTGATATTAGATTTAAGCACTAATGTGACAAGGTCAAATGCATTTCCATCTGAAAAAACATCATTAAAAGTATTGTCAAAAGCATCACCAATATCGAAAATTTGGGGATAACCATCTGAGGCAAAAGTATTGTTGTACAAGGTAACAAGATCGGCACCGTCCATGCGATTAAGAACCTGTTCCACTTTCTGAAGTTTTGCAGCCATAAGAAATCTCTTCCTTTCCAAATCAGCTCAATAACTCAATTATGTATCACGTCAAGCGCTTTGTAAAGGAAATCCACCACAATAAAAAACGCCCCACTGTGGAAAGCGGGAACGTTTCATTGATTTAGTTATTTTCTGTTTTTTCAGCAAGTGCTTCGGCATTTTCCTGAAAATTATCAGCTTTAGCTTGCAAGTGTATTTTTTCCGAAAAGATATTTAGTTTATCAGCGAATGTTTTGTCAGTATGACAGATCATGTCATATGTATATGACATGATATCCGGGAAGTTTCCGTACAACTGAAATTGAGCTACACCACAGTATGCATATACCGCAAGATACATGAACACATACATGGACATCAATGTTTTTCTGAATTCTTTATCAAGTTCACTTGAATGAGTTTTCATGGCCAGCACCACTTTCTTTTATTCTGTAAATAGCTTGACTTTCCATTTGCCTCTAAGTAGTGTCTCTTCGCCAATCACTTTGAATTCGTCAAGAAGTTTCAGCGTTTCATCACTGAAATTTGACGCATCGGCAATGTCAATGGATCTGCGCCGTTTCATTGACCTGTGCCGCTTCATTTTATCTTTAAAAATTTTTTTCTGATATTTGTCGGCAGCTGCATGCCTAACACCTGTCGACAATTTTTTTGACGTTTTTACCGGTTGAGCTTTTTTAAAACCTGCGTTTTCTGAATTTTCGCTTGTGTGAACTGCATTGCTTTTTTCTAAAAACGGTTCTTCTGAATTTTCTGTGCCAATATCGTCTTCGTTCAATGAACTGTCTTCAGCAGAATGCTTGTTTTCATTAAGCACTGCTTTCAGTGTTTCCTTCATTTTTTTGGACAGCTCATCTTTTTCATCCTTACTCTCATCTTCTTTATTCTTACTTTTGAATAATGGATTAATGTCATCTTTGATTACCGATTTGTCAGATTGTATATCGGTATTTTTTTTGACAGGGATGTTTTCCCCCATTTTCGCAAGCTCTGCAAGTTCTTCCGGCGTGAAGTTCTTTCTCTTCCGTTTTTGCCGGTTTAATTTCTTTACGGCCCTGTAAGATACGGATACAGTAACGTTTTCCGTATCAGGCGTGACGGTCTCGGGTTCAACCATGCCGATGCTCGGCCGGTAACCCTTGCGTACAGGAATTTCATACTTTTCCCATATGCCGTTTTCGGGTTCCCAATTTCCGTATGTCGTGTCACACGTTTCCGAGTCAACTTCTGCCTGACGTCTGAATTCCACTGTCTGTACTACAAGAACCGTTTCGTCTGTCGTGACCGTTCTCGTGACCTTCTTTACAAGAGGTTCATTAATGAATGCCTTCTCGTCTTCGGTCAGTTCTTCTTCATATTTCAACTTAATTCACCCCCCTTTCTACTGTGCAACAAGCGACACCGTGGAACTGTGCTTTGATCGTTCCATATAGCCCCACGGAGTCTTCACCTTCATATGAACAATATAGTTTAATTTTTTGCCATAATCAACTCGATGCCCCCCGTTTCCGTCCTCCATTGAGAAAACAAGCAACGGCAGCCCTTTTGACAAGTCAGTTTCAGTTTTATATGTTTTGTCAACATATCCTGTGCTTTGAATGACATTGACAACAGAATTTTCATAAACATCTTCCTGACCGAATGCGAAGACGGCCAGGAAAAGACCGAAAATTGCCGCATAAAGCACTGCCTGGATTGTAAAATGAAACATATCCATCAGCGGGTTTTCCATTTTTCACACCCCCTAAAATATCAGATGAGTCGTTCGCATGGACTGAATCTTGTCCGAAAAACTTTCCATGCCAGTGAGCGAAAAGTAAAGCAGCGCCACGCAGAAAACTGTTGCCATCAGTACTATGATGATCTTGACGATAGTCTCTTTCAATTAACTCACCTCTTCAGTTTCTGCGAACATTGGAGAAAGTCTGACAATGCAATACTCCGACATCCGTTTTTGTATCTATATCATATGAAATCTTTCCGCCGAACTCGACCGTATTCGTATTCTTTGCAGTTACCTTGAAAAGCTTTGAATCTGAATTTACCTTTTTCAGAGCTGCAGGAGTTGTTCCGCCGTATCTCTGGAAGGTCTCACTGCACGTCTTTTGAAAGCTTGACAGGGCTATCATGCTCCACATGAGCAGAAACATTGTCAGCACCACGATGATGTCAAGCACAATCGTGAAATGCTGAAACATCCATGAAATGACGTCTTTCATTTTAAATCACCCCAGTGTTGAGAATATGCTTGAAAACTGTCCTATCACAACAAGCAGAAGATATGCGAACATGACGATCATTGCAAGCGTGACGACTGCCGTATTGTTGAAAATGAACTTGTCGCTCTTTTTTTCAATCACCTTGTCAATTTGTTTGAGAAGATCGGTGTTGGCGTCATCCGCAAGCGCACGTACACTCGTATCGTCAACATCACCGAGATACATCTGCTGCATGGAAAGCATAATCAGTTCCGCTCTGTCTGACGTCGAGAAAATATGCGCAAAATCGAGAAACGGTTTTGAGTCTGTAGGATCTTTTTGAATATCCAGAATCAGTTTCTGCATGGCACTGCGGTCAGCCTCATTTTCAATGCGGGGTACAATGCGGTTCAGAAGCGCAATCAGATTGCTCCCATACTGCAACTCAGGCGCATAAGCCGAGTAAAGACGTGTGATTTCGGCAAACGCTACATTTCTTTCAATCTGATATTTCTCATAACTTGAATTAATGAGATTGGAACTTAAAAACCATGAGCCTATGGTAAGAATCATCGTAACTGCCATTCCGCCTCTAACATGATGAATGAAGAATGATACGATAACACCCAGTATGAACACCACAAACGAGAGCAGCAGTCTCATGTTAGCCCATTGCTGCATGTCCTTGACTGAGTACTGCATTTTTATCATCTTCGAAATGTCATCATCACTGATGAATTTTCCGATGCCCTTGAGCTGAAGGCGAATTGTTTCGATTTCGTTCAGACTTGCCGTGACCTGCTTGTCTTTGTCCGGATTGTACTTTCTCTTTTTTTCAATTAGCGCAACCTCACGCTGACGGTTCTTGATGATACTGTTTTTTATCATCTCAAACTTGAAGTCCTTGTGCTGACTTCGTCTTTCTGTCATTTTCGTCACCTCTTTCACATTTCCGTAATGTTGTCATCATAGTAGTTTCTGAAGAAGATGTTCACGACAATCGCCATTGCCACCATATAAAATGTCGATACGATCCGTCCAATCAATGATGTTGCATAAACTTGTGTAAACATTTCGAAATTCATGCCGTTGCCGTTGAAAATACCTGTAGCGTATGCCGTCAGGACAAGAAGTCCGAATGCCCCGATAAGCGTTAGAAAGAACCAGTGCCGGTACCTGTCCTTGATTCGCTGATACTCTTTCTGCTTTATGAGAATCAGATTGTGTGACCGCTGAAATTCACGGAAAGTTTCGATATGATAAGTGTTTTCAAGATAAACTGTTTGCACCTGATCAAGAAAAAGACAGAAGTAAATGTCTTTTCTGTACTTTTCGGAAAGCTCTGCAAATGCGCTGTTTTTTTCTTCGGATGTGCTGTTCGTGCAGAGTACCGCTACAAGGTGCTGAACGTCATCCTTGAACTCTCCTTCAAGCTTGTTCACCAATTTCATTAAAACGGGAAGCATCTGTGCGTTCTTGGCGGTCATGCTCTGAGTGATGAAGTTGATGAACTTGTTACGTTCGAAAAGCCCCCTCTGACGATATCTGCTCTCGACGTCTTGCTTGATGATGACCATGTATACGTAAATTGCGCCCGCAAAGCCGTACATGAAGGTAGCAATCAGATTCTGATACAGAAAGTACGACATCCCGCACACTGCAAGTTCGTACTTGAAGATGATACGCATGACTTTGCTTGACGTCATGCGTGAGCCGTAAAGCTCCTCCATTGCGTTGAGTTCTTTGATGGTCGTTGCTCGTCTTGCCAAATAATTTCGCCCCCTTTCTAGAAGATCCTGTCCTTGAGCATTTTTTCCTTCGGATATTCTTTCCATTCCTGTTCAGACAGATAACTGTCACGTTCGGAATAAATTTTGTCCTGAAGATATTCGCTCGGACGTCCCGTCCACACTTCCCGCACGCCTTTTGCCGACACATGCTGATGAAAAAGGACGTTTATGCCGTTCGGGTGCTTATCCGACACAGGCACGAATTCGGCAATTTCATCAATGTATCGAATGACACTGCCGTTCTCAAGATCACGCTTGCGCAAATGAATGCCTATATGCATGTAGTTGAGAAAATCACGCTCGGTGGTCTGCTCGTTCAGTGTGTATTCTGTTGATGCCATGCCGTAGAAACGTGCGGGAACGGCCTCGTTGGAAATGCTGTGCATGGTCGTGATGATGAAATGTCCTGACTTGACGCCTTGAAACATCTCGTACGCTTCGGAACCACGGGTCTCGGCAACGATAATCCATTTCGGGTCGTTGCGCAGGGCCTGTTTCAGAAGGTCGGTAATCGTGATTTTGCCTTCGACCGTCAGCCATGAAAAAATGTCTTTGGTCGGATACAGTTCAGGCAGACGTGTTTCCTGCGTGTCCTCAATCATGATGATTCGATCGTGAAACGGGATGAAACCTGTCAGCATTTTCTGAAGTTCCGTCTTGCCGGCGCCGGTCTCTGCAGAGATGATAATGTTGCAGTGACACTCGACTAAAATCTTCAGCAAATTATACGTATCAAGCTTCTGATTCATAGGTGCAACTGAATTGAAATTGTCACGGGTCAGTGCAAGATACGGACTTGACAGTCGAATGGAAAGCGTTGTGCCGTAAGGAGAAGTGGATATTTCGTTGGCGGAAATTCTGAGAAATGTCTTGCCGTCCCCGCTGAGGGATACTTCATTGGCGCCGTTGAACAGCGGAGTGTTTTTGTTGAAAGCCTTGCCGTCAGATCCTTCTTGCTGGCACAGACGCTCGACAAGTCTTGTGATGTATTCCGCACTTACCTTGGGTTCACCTTTGTGATTACCGTACGTGAACTTGCTTTTGTTTGTCTCGACTGTCAGATAGCCGTTGGAGTTGAATCCGATATCCGTGATCCGTTCGCCGTTGGATTGAGCTTGTGCATCAATAAGGCGCTGAATGATGCCGAGCCCGCCCACTTCATTTGCGTAAATATGGGCAATTTTCTCGTTGCCGTGTGAAAGAAACATGCTGAAGCTCGGGTCGTTGAGAATTGTTTCGTAAATCTTGTCAAGATGAGCCTTGTTGCTTGTAGCGTCAATCAGATATTCTGCATAGGGCGGATACTTCATGATGTCGACGATTTTCTTTATTTCATCCTGAAATGTCTCCTCACGTTCGTCCGCATCCATCAAACTGATGTCTTTTCTACTTTTTTTCGGTTCTGACCCTTCTGTTTCCTGTTTTCTGAAATTAAATGCCATACATTACTCCTTTGAAATGTCACTGGAACTGACTGTGGTATCCGTTGACACAACATATGTCACGACGTTTGCCGTATTCCATCTGTCAGTTTCCTTTTTCCTCTGATATACAATTACACGCACTGCCTTTACGGGCACTGCACCGCTTGTCAGGCCCATGTCAGCGTTAGTGCTGTCGCTGAAATATCTGAATGCAACCTTAAGCGTCTTCGTCTGATACACCCGTGCAAGCTGCTGCCCGTTTCGTCCCGTGTAGTCTTCGGTTGTCATGTTGACCTTAAGACCGAAGACCCTTCCACCGGCAATACGTGCCATCTGATTCTGGATGCCGTATGTTCCTGTCGTCTCCAGAAAATCCTTTTCAAACCCGTCTCGGTTGACTGCGAAGACCCCTCGCCTTGCCCGTGCGTTATCGTCCCTGTTGGTCATCAGAGATGTCTGAAATGCATTCTGAAGATTTGTTGTTTCCTGGTTTTTCGAAAACGTCTGAATGCCGAAGAGCGCAATAATGACGACAATGAGCACTGAGAATGCAAAAACGCCAATGGTTCTTAAAACGTTATGCACAAGTCATCCCCCTTTCTAAAAAAAAGAACCGACAATAATCAAGATTACTGTCGGTTATCTGTCGGCTGATTCCGTCCGACGTCTAATGAGAAGAATCTGCCGCCGCTCCGACGTCACTTGTCTTAGTCGTCACATTATTAACGGTATTGACAATATTTGTCTTGACCTTGCCAAGAACGGACCCTTCAGTAGGCGTTTTACCGAATCCGCCGTTCAGAACGAACATGAGCGCAAATCCTACGAGAACTACAGCTGCGACTGCCAGTGCAATTTCGACAAGCTGTACAATTTGCTCTTTCATGAAACTGTCACTTCCTTTTTTAAAAATAAGACTTTAAAAATCGCTTTTCCGAAACCGTATTTTGTTTCTGATATTAATTATAATGTCTGAAGCATTATGTTTTCAATATTTTTTACAACATTAAAAACCATTTTTGAAGTGATGTTCGGCAAAGTCATGCACTGCAAGAACTTCAGAAATATGATATTTTTGTGAACGAGGAGGAATTTGCAGTGAAAGAACTAGTGACAGATTATTTTGCCGAATGGACAGATACCTACAGAAAGGGAGCGGTCAGAGAATCGACCTTGAAGAAATACGATTATGTTCATCGCCAGTTAAGCATAATTGCACCTAATGTCAGAATGTGCGACCTTGACCGAATGGAATACCAGAAGATACTTAACGAATTTGCCAAAACACACGAAAAAACCACCGTGACGGGATTTCATCATCTTCTTAAAGCGTGCGTGAGGGATGCATTCCATGACGGCGACATTGCTTCTGACCCGTCAAGGCGGGCTGTAATCAAAGGCAGACCGTCAAAGGAGAAAAAAAGAAAGTTTCTTGACTTCAAAGAACTTCAGAAACTTATATCAGACCTTGATTTAGAATGTGAAACTGATCTTCTGATATACTTCATTGCCAAAACAGGTCTGCGGTTCTCCGAAGCGCTCGCCGTTACACCGAAGGACTTTAATTTGAGAAAACGCACTGTCAGCATTACAAAATCCCGTTCGCACCAGTCAGATGAACTTCCGGTTAAGAATCGTTCCTCTGTTCGTACAATAACCATTGATTCAGCCACACTCGCCTTTGTCCGCCCCCGTATTCGGCCCGTCGGCAAAAATGCGCCCATATTTCCGTGTCTGTATAATTCAACGGCAAACTACAGGCTCAAACGGCATTGTCAGAATGCAAAAATACCAGTCATCACTGTTCACGGTCTGAGACATACTCATGCATCCCTTCTGCTTTACAAGGGAGTATCTGTGCAGAGCGTTGCGAAAAGACTCGGACATGCTGACACAACAATCACACAGAGAACATATCTGCATATCATCAGTGAACTGGAAGACAGAGACAGGGCAAAGATAAACGCAGTGCTTGGAAAATTCTAAAAAATTGCATATATCACTTGTTGTGTTTCAAATCGTTTACAGAAAATGTATAATTAAAGTATCAGATTTCAAGGGGTGATTAAATATGTTCAAACTTAAAAAATGGCTTGCACTACTGGCAATCGGAGTTATCGGAGGCGTCGCTTTTGGCAACTCAAACGAATACAAAGCTCAAGCAACGAGCAAAACCGACAACACTGTTGTTGTCAATAACGATACGACGGTATCTAGCAAATATTCTTTCATTTTTCGATGGATTGACGGGAAAACAACCGCTCAGACCTTTAATTTTGGTCAAGGAAGCTTCGACTCGATAAAAGCTGATCCCAATTCATACAACGGGTATGGCGGTACGCATTATATGTATCATTTAAAAAGTCGAAACGATTTAGGAAAATTCGGCATCATATATCATAACGTCGGAACTTACCGGGGCAAAACCATTGATTTAAAGATTACGATAACTGATTACGACCCTAGAAATCCTAGCGGTGGAATTCAGTTCAGTGAAGGAATCATTTCTTTGGATACTCAAGATATGGCTTTCGTCAAGCAAAGATGGGATTTTTACGATGCCAAAACAAACGAAAAAGTCAAAATCAACGGATACGTCACAATCAACGATATTGACTGGACACAGGGTGTAACGTTTGACTCTGAAACTTCAAAACATATTCAGAATGTTTTGGTTACAAAAGATACTATTGTTGATGTCACAAAAAGCAATGGCGAAATCGCAGTGCAGGATTCAGGATTGCATAAGGACATTGACCCTATGACAAAAAGAGGATGGGCAACCGTTTTATTTAACGATGCCGACAATCTGACGTTTAAATGGTGCGTTCACGATTTGGATTCTAAGCCTTATCAGTGTCATGAACCCGAAAAGGTAAAATGGGAAGGACGTTGGGACGGAGATTATTTTGGATATACCGAAAAGAAATTGGCGCGTACCGAAATAATTACTCCTGAAAAATATATTCAATCCAACGGAAACAAAGTAACAGAGAAAACAATAACTTCCGATGACGGAGTTGAATATTCGCTGTTGCACAAAGTCCCTGATGAAATTTCCGATTTTTATTACGGAAGTTATGAATTAAAAGACGAAGTTCCCGACTGTCTGAAAATAAAAAGCTACGGAATTTATAACGAAACTGGTCAAAACGTAAGCAATCTTTTTGATGACAAAACGTCTGGAAACAGTATTCGCTACGTTGCAAAAAAGAATTCACTCGAAAAGAACTTTTTTTATGGCCATGATTATTACGTAAAAATAAAGGCAGACGTTTACAAGCCGAACGTAAGCAAATATAAAATCAATCATGACGTACAAATCAAAAATAATTTTACGGTTACGATTGATGGGAAAACGAAAAGATCCAATGATACGATTTTAAAAATCAAACATCAATCTCCTCCCTCTCCCGTCAAAACAGCAAGTATAAGTCAGGTATCCTTTGACGGGAAGGAATTTACTTATGATGTGAAACAACAAAAGCATTTGATTAATACATATATTTGATACGACAATGTTCCAAAATTTTCGTTGTCACTCAACAAAAAATACCGTTCAAAGCAAAACAAGGTATTTCCGGTTTTCTTTGTGCCTCGGCCTGCGAGAGAAGCTAGGCGGTTTGCTAGCTGTAGATCACCTGGTTGATGAATCCCTGCGCCATGAGCTTCGTATCATCAAAGTTGATTGGAAAATCCGTCAGCATAAAACCCTCCATTTTTAGAAAAAGCACTTGAATATTTTTTTATTTTGGTTATACTGTAATTGAAAGAGCCCACCACGCATAAGGCGGAAACGCACTGCGGACCACGGTTGGGACTTTTTTTATAAATACGGAATAATTCTGTTAATTAGAGTAAACTACTTGTGTAAAAGAGTTTTCCATGTTAAAATCAAAGTGAAAAAACAAGGCGTCAGTCATTATGTTCGTCAATATTAAACGCACCTGAATCCGACAGGTGCGTTTTTCATATATAAAAAGAGGGATGCCATCCGAAAGCATCCCCCCCCTTGCAGGCTGTTGCTACTTATCATCATTGCGAGATGTTACCCACGCAACAATCAGACCTGCCAAAACACCGGAAAGTGTTTTGAAAAAAACAAGACTAAAAAAGAAGCCATTACGTTCGCCTCCTTTCCGCTGCAGTATCACACGGAAAAGGCGTAGCAACGTCATGATTATATCACGTGTTGAAAAATATGCCAACTGTACACAAAACAAGCACGTTCCGATCTTCTCGGAGCGTGCTTGTTTTGTCTAATAGTTTCCGAGCCAGTTCTGAAGAGACTGACTGCCGCCTTTGATGTTGTAGTCCTTGTCTGACATTGCCGGCTGAACGCTGATTTCGCCACCAGTGTTGAAACCGTGTTCCTTGGAAAGATAGCGTCTGCCGTAAATTCTGATTGACTGGTCCACGTTGAGTGACATTCTGTTCAAGCTGCCGAAACCGTTGCATGAATAGTTTGTCCTGTATGATCCGTCTTTCAGCCAGTCCCTGAGATAGAGCCTGTGACCGCCGTCATATCCGCTGTCAAATGTCTGACTGGTGTTGTAAGCAGGATATTTGTTGTCAGCCTTGACAAGGAACTGCTTGCCGTTGGTCAGCCCCCTGTGATTGAACCTGTAGTTGAGATTCAGATAGTGAGCCTGAGGTGTCAGATGAAGTTCGTTTTCACGAGCCTGTTTGAGCGCATGATCTGTTTCATCAGCACCTGTTGTTCCAAGCACTGTCTGTTTCAGATTCCTGTTTCGGTCAGCTGCATTAAGCGTTGTCTTTCCGAGAACCGTATCAATGTTTGAAATGTCAGCATTGCCGGTTTTTGACGTGAAGTCAAGTTTTTCTGTATAGATGCTGCCGTGTTTTGCAATGTAGCCCGCATCGGTCAGTCCGTCTCTGTCCGTAAACACCGTTGCGAATTTGTCTGCAATGTCTGCAAAGTCATTGTAGCATACTGCTTTGAGCGAGTTCGGATTATAGATTCCGTATCCGCCCTTGGCCTGAGGTTCGTCGAATTTAGCACTGAACACATATGCTTCGTTAAGAACCTTGCGTGAAATCTTGCCGTTGTCATAATCATAGTAATTAATCTGTCCGTAAGAGTTAAGATAAAGCGTGTTGGCCTTGGTGATTTTTCCATTGTTCATCGGTGTGAAATCCGTCTTGATACCCGTGTCAGATTCACCAGCGTTAAGCTTGCTGTCAGTTACAATAACGGCCCTGTCTGCATTTTCAAGGTCATTGTTTGCCTTGATTTCTGCCTTGTTTGCCGCATTGAGGGACGTTACAATATTTTGAGACTGACTGGTCTTGATTCCGCCCGGCAGAGCGACTGACGAGCCGTTCAGTGTCACTGCATTCGATGTGAATGTCGTAGGATTCGACGCACTGACCGCAAGTCCGCTCAGTTTGCCGTAGTATTTCAGCTTACCGTCTGCCGTCTTGACTGATGCAAGGGGCTTGTATTCATAGACATTCGGCACCGTGGCGCTTACCGTGTTTGCATAGATGTTTTTTCCGTCGGCACCTCCGCTTGATCTGTAGGTCAGTGAAAGACCTGCCCTGTATGAACCCGTGTTACCGGCAAGCTTTTCGTATTTCTGCCAGTTGCGGACTGTCGGTGCAGTTTTGACAATCATCGTGAAGGACTTGCCGACAAGTGACTGGGCATTAGTCTTCTCAGCCCGTGCACTGTTTCCGCTTGCTGACAATGCAAGACCTGTACCCGTGTAGTCCTGTGATTTCGCCTCTGCATTGTTTGAAATGCTGTTTCGTGTTACGACACGGGAAATGTCGAAACCTTCAGGAGACGCTGCAAGAACGTTCAGGACGGACACTTTGCGGTAATTGCCGACGACGATTTTGTATGCAGTCGTAACGGCTTTTTCAGATGAGTCCGTGCTGTTCTGACTGTAATGGACTTTCTTCGTACCCTGCATGAAATTGCCGTTATCCTGTGCAATGTAAGCCGTGATGGAAGGTTCCTGGCACTGTGTCGTGATCGTAGCCGTGGAACTGTGCGTTGTTTTGTCCGGAGACTCACTGTCCGTGAACGTTGCGGTATTCGGCACGGCAATACGGTGTGCAGCACTGTTATAGTAGTCCGACCAGTCAGCATTCCCGCTTATCTTCATGTTATAGGTTACGGTCAGTTTCGAGTTGACGAACATGCGCATGGAGGATTCCTGCATGTTCTTGTTCATTATCAGCTCAATGTGCTTTGAATCGGATTTGTTCGTGAAGTAGTCGCTTGCCTTGACTTCCGACGTCTTTCCCGACGGGTCTGTCAGTTTCATGCGGATACTATTTGTGTCAAGCGTGCAGTTTTCTGGCATGGCATCTCTCAGCACCGCTCCTTTCGGATAGGTAAGATTTCCGAATGTTGCACTCAACGTGTAACTTAACGTCTGTTCCTTTGAGTAATCGAATGTGCTCTGATCTGCCGATTTCTGGAGAGACGATGGCCTTGCGTCAGTCGTCACGTCCGCTTCCGCCTTCAACACTGGTGCGTTGTCGTCCTGTCCTTCCTTCCACGTTGCGATGTTAGGCACTGTGATTTTCCCTGTTCCGGTATTATAGTACTTCGTTCCCGGCTTGTCACTGTAACCTCCGCTCCAGTAGCTGTTGCCGTGAATCGTCATGTTATAGGTAACTGTGACCTGCGAGTTGATGAACTTGTCCGTGCTTCCGCCCTTGTTCATCACCAGTTCCAGATGCTTTGAGTCGGATTTGTTCGTGAAGTAGTCGTTCACGTTCAGATTCTGATGTTCGCCTGTCATCGGATCATAATACGTCACTTTGATGGAATTCGTGTCGAGCGTTGCGTTGCCGGGCATATTGTCCTTGACCGACGAACCCCACGGATGCCACTCGTTGCCGTATTGTGCTTTCAAAGTATATCTAATTATCTCGTCCTTCGTACTGTCAAACGTGCTTCTGTTTGAAGTTTTTTTGAATTTATCATCATGATACCAAGTTTCAGGCACTTTTACCGTTGCACTTGCAGTCCGGCCGTCATTGTTGATACGGACTTCAGCCGAATTCCTTATTTCAGTTTCCTGTGACTGGAGCTTGTGAGCCGTGTACTTCACGTGGATCCGCATGGTGTAGGTTTCTCCGTCAAGCGACATTTTGTCAAGATAACCTGAACTGAAGTCACAGTGCACATGATTCCGCTCGTTGTTGTAAAAGCCTTTGCCGTTTCTGCCGTAGACCGAACCGACCTGTCCCGTGACGTCAGTGCCGTCTTTTAGAATCTGTACGTCTGTAACCTGAAGACTGTCGGGAACCTTGTCATCAAAGGACATCTGCGAGTATTTATCGAAAATGTCAGTATTAAACCTGTTCACTTGTTGTTTCACATCATAAGTAAATTCCTTCCCGTCAAAGGATACCTGACTTACACTTGCGCTTTTTACCGGGGAAGGTATGTTGGTTTTAATAACATTGACTCCCACTTTGTTCGTTGACTGATCATACCCGTTAACCGTAACGTGACCAATGTTTTCGTGTTTGCCCAGTGACGCACCATGTCTGACTTTCGTATTGATATGAGCTTTAAAAGACCGTCCGTTATAAAAACCTGCCCAGTTTAAATTTTGCATATCTATTTCCACATGTGATGAACCGTCACTGTTTTTAGTTACTTTTGCTTTCCAGTCCTTGGCAGAAATTGTGCCTGTTCCGTTTGAAAGATAATTCTTGTAATCAGCACTGCTGCAATTGTCTACTTCAATGCTTGTAACTTCAAAAGCCTTATCAATGTTATCCCAAAATTTAACTTGATTATATGTTTTTAAAATATCAACACTGGCTTGAGGCATTTTTTCCTCAAGCATAAATGTAACTTTCTGTCCTTCACGGACATTGGTGCCGTCAGCGTTATGCCATCCCTGTTTATCGCCGTCCTTGCAATCTACTGTTTTCTTTGGTGCAGCAACATAAGTTTTTATTGGAACGGACAACGGAGACATCCATGTGGAATTCATGTTGTACGTACCCAATGCGAAACGCATTCCGTTATGAAAATCAACAGTACCGCCGCTATAAACGAAATTGTTGGTAACATCCGAAGGGTCGTCTTTCCATCCTATAGGATATTGTCCGTTGATTTTACGTCCGACAACGCCCGAGTGTTGAGGAAAATCAACAACGTTTTGCTTTCCGTCTTTTTGAGCGACATATACGCGATTACCGTATGCGCCGAACCATTCAGAATAGTTACTGTTCTTGTAATCCCTGTTGTTTCCTTCATATGCGTTGAGCGACCCGAAAGTTATATATGAGTTGTCAATTGTGCCAATGCTCTGTTGAGTATTAGCCTTAACCAGCGTGATTTTAAAATCAAGTTCCGGTCCGCGATTGCCACTGCCGTTGCCGACAAGAGCGAAACCTGCGCCCAAAGTATCCCCGCAATTGAAGAATTTCATGCTGATCGTGTTAAAGACTTCAACAACTGCACCGACATCGCCGACGCCCTTGTACGTTCCGACGTATGAAAATACAATTTTCTGAGCGCCTGCACAATGATAGACGTTTCCGTACTTTGCCATGGTGCCCGTCGCATTGGCGACCTTATGGTGGTCGCTTCCGCCATAAAAATTAACGCTTGCATGATGTGCCTTTGTCACGCTCGGATTCGTTTCCAGGTGAAATTTGGGAGCAGTATTTGTCACGTCATCGCTTCTTAAGTGGTCTAAATCAATAACATGCGACACCGATGTTGCCTTTGCCGTCCCCGCAAAGGATGCAATCCCCCCCATGATGCCGATTGCCAGCAATGCGAGCCAACGTTTTAACTTGAACATGTTTAATCACCTCTTGAAATCTGATACCTTAATTATACATTTTCTGTAAACGATTTGAAATACAAATAGCAAAAAGCCCCCGCCATTTCTGACGGGGGTCATGAAAGGATATATGGAAAATTGTACCTGTACAAGTTAATTATATCAGTGATCTTTTCTGTTTACAAATTGTTTCAGTATAAAGTCGATTTTTTCAAATTCACACGCCGACTGATCATAATACTGAGGCAGTATGTTAATCTGCAATTCAAGCCCCTTTACGAGAAGTCGTTTCAGAAGTTTTTCAGTCAGCTCATGTTTTTTAAGATTGATGGAAAGCTGTGGAATCCAATGATATTCTTCATTGCCGTATTCAATGACATCATCACTGAACGTACCGGAGATATGCTCATAGGCTTTCGGTTCAAAGCAACCAAGATAATCTGTTCCATCAGACAAATATACAGAGTCAATGTCATCGCCCCCACAGAATTCTGTGTTGAAGGAAAGCCTGTTTCTATCAAAATCAAGGTAGATTTCATGATTGTGCGTCTTGATGACAATGCATTCTTCAGATTTTTGATTATAAAACTGTTTGATTAAATCAGGCGTTTCCTTTACCTCCCTGATTTCATTCAGCAGTTCTTTTTCCTCATCTTCAAGTTTGTTACGGCCGAGCATTTTTGCAACATCTGATTGATAATAGCACGGGATGCTTCGACCTTCACTCAGTTCTTTTTTAACGTCATTTAAAAATTCTGCCTTTTCAAGCACTTTCTTCAGCAACAGACAGTCTGCCACGTCATGCTTGTCCTGTTCGTACACATAATCCCGCAGCAGGCCTGAAAGTTCACGGAAATTTTCGAGCAGATCTTCTAAATTAATTTTTTTTGAAAATTCAACCATAATATTTTCCTCCCGAATTGCTTCAATTAATTTCATGTATATATTAACATTAAATGTCAGTTTTGTCAATGTGAAAGAAAACAAAAAGACGGAACGTGCCGTCCTTTTTGCTATTTGTCAATTTTTTCAAGCGTTTCATCTATCCATTTTCGCAATTGTTTAAGGTCGTTGATATAACGCTCTTTTCCGAAGTTCTCGACTGACTCTACGAATTTCTTTCCGCTGAGCGTAGCAAATGCCTTTGCCCCTGCCTTTGCCCGGGAATACGCCACAGTGTACGTGTGGGTGTCCATGTACCGTTGATTGCTCAACCGGTGACGTGCAGAAAGTTTATACTGTGTTTCATCATAATTCAAGATAATTCGATAAGCCTCAGAATTAATCGCCACCCGCTTGTTCCTTCCGAGCTTCAGATTCTTTATTTCGTCAATGGTAAAACATACCTTTTCATTCTTGTAAACATCGCTGTCAACACCGGCAACGTCAAGCATGCCGTCTTTATTTTCATACACGCACTGCCGTGAATTGCTGCCTGTGGCAAAAACAACGAACATCTGCTGTTCGTGATCTTTGTATCTGTTGTAAACTCCGTCAATAAACTCCTTTTTTCCCACAACATGTTCACGTGAGCATTCTCCAAGTCCATAACGGTTAATCTCATCTTCAGAAAACATCGCCTGTTCCAGGCCCGCCTTCTTTGTGTTAAGGTCAAGTGTATTTCTGTCAAACCCGCCAAGAGAGTCTTTGACATAGATTTTTTTCTTGTTGGTATTCGGTACAAATACCCTGTAGTAAATTTCAGCCATTTTAAGCATCCTTTCTAGATTGTTTCGCCGCACATTTCAATCAAAGTATGTCACGATTTCAACTCTGACGCTTGATCCATTATAACAGTCTTCGTAATCATACTCGTTTTTCTCGTCATTCATGAATGCGTCAGATTCCTTCTCGGACAAATCGTCTGCAAAACGTTCAGCATCATAGGCCGTGCCAAACTCCCTGACCGTGACTTCCTCATGATTTTTGTCGGCAACAACAGCAAAGCGTGCAATTGTTTCGACAAGCTGGTCAGCTACGTAACCGTCTTTGTCAATCGGGCAGAGAGCCTGCGTATAGACTTCTCCGTTCTTTTCGTATGCACGCTGCGTGTCCTTGAACCACTTCACAAGCTCTTCTTCCGTGAAGTTTGCCGGCACAGGATATGTGTCCTCATGATCAGGATCGCCGAGACCGTATGCAGGATTGTATTCATCCTTTTCCAGATGGCGGTCTATGAGAAGATATTTTGTATCGTCCATTTCAATGCCGTTGTAGTCAACTTTTGTTTCTTCTGCTTTTTCCATAACAATGATTCCTCCTGGTAGTCCTTCTTGACGTCTATATATTAACATGATTTTTACTATACGTCAATATATTTTGAGAAAAAGCGGGAAAAATCCCGCTTTGAATCAATTTAACTTGTTGATTATCCGTTGAATTTCAGCATTTCTGTATGGTGCTTTTTTCTGCTTTGAAGCAAGCTCTGCCACAAGGCGGCTAAGCGTGGCTCTGCCTACTTCTTCGGACATTGAAACGAGGTTCTTGAGATTCATGCCGTCCTTTAGCGTGAAAATCGCATCAGTAATGTGAAATTCGCACAGATTGTATGTCATGAGTTCACTGGGGCTGATGTTGTTCCCCTTTACCCACATGTCGAAATCAGACATGGGAAGATACGAAACGTCTCCGAGATATTCGAGATAATTGAGCAAAACGTCCGTGTCGTAATCGTTCGCTATCAGAAAGCTGATTATCTGATTTTTCGCTTCAGCACAATTTTCTTTTTCCTGTTCGACCTTTTCGAGCCATTCATTAGCCTGGTCGGTTAAATCCTCGACAACGTCTGCAAATGGTTCCCAATCCATACTTTCATGAGCGCTATCAAAATGCTCCGTTTTCCTAAATTCTTCAGGCGTGTCTGCATAGCGCCAGTACGGAATCCAGGACGTGAAATTTGCGTCAGCTTCTTGAATATTATCGGCAATCGTGCCATCTTCATTAACGAGGAGTTCGTAGACTAACCGTGTCTCATCGTCTCGACCTTCAACCTCTGTGCAAAAAGTGTCGCACAATACTTCAAAAACTTGTTCTTTTGTTAATTTTTTCATTTCACATATCTCCCTGTTCTTTTTCCTGTTCGACTTTTTCAAGCCATCTATTAGCTTGGTCAGTCAAGTCTTCAACAACGTCCGCGAACGGTTCCCAACTCATATTTTCATGAGCACTGTCAAACAACTCTTCCATGTCTTCGAACTCCTCCAGCGTATCTGCATAATCCCAGTATGCAATCCCCGAAGTGAAATCCATGTCAGATTTTTGAGCGCAGTCGACGATTGTACCGTCTTCCTTGACGTGTAGATAGTAGACCACCCGTGTCTCTTCGCCTAGATTTTCAACCGCTGCACTGGTTGGCAACATCAGTGCAGAGAAAATCTGTTCTTTTGTTAATTTTTTCACTTTCATTTCATTTTCCTCCAATGTCCTGAGACGCTCTGTAATCTCATCTCTGAGTTTTTCCAAGTCCTTCCGATACTTGTCAGCCCCAACCGTCTGAATGGCTTCCATAGCCTTTTCTGTGCGCATACGGGCAAACATCAACGACGCCGATCGACAGCGTTCGTAGTACTGACGCTCGGGGTGTTTACGCTTGTAACGGCGATTAGCATCCAACTGTGCCTTGCTGGTCATTTAAAATCACCCTTTCACTAATTTATCGTTTCCTCCTGGTCTGTCTCATCGGCACGGGGAGACCGTCTCCCGTGGACAGAGGCTTAAACAAGCCCCTGTTTCGACCGTTATTTTTATTCTAAAAAAGACTCAGACTATATTCCGTCATATTCCGTCCAAAAACAAACGTGTACATTCGGATACATATTTCTAATCAGTTCCCCCAACACGTTGAAGGAACACTCGGACAAATATTGAAAGACGTCATTCGTCGCATCTTCACTTGCTACTTCCCAAAAATCATCAAACTCACCATACCGAGGACCGTAACTTTCCCATATGTCTATGCCGAAAAGGTATTCATACAGTTCATCGAGGTCCAAATCCAATTTATAGCAGATGTAGTCTGCCACGTCTTCTTCATCATAAAAATTACGGTTCAGTTTCTTGTCTTTTGGACAAGCCCGTGAACGTAATTTGAAACAACGATTATCACCGTCGTTGGCGATGTCTTTTACAACTTCCGCCAACGCATTGTTAAAATCGGTAGAATATACTTTGCTGTACCCGCCAAAATTGAAAACCCAGTTTTCATTGGGCTTTTTATGCTCTTTAAATTCACCGTACTTAACAGTTTCCTCTTCACCGAAGAGGTTGCCGAAGACTTCTCCGTCAACATATTTAATTTTTTTCACCATTTCTGACATATCCTGCATGTCTTTTAAGTTGATATCTTTTACTTTCATAGTATATCTTCTCCTTTTGTCTTAACTCAATTCTTTTTGACATTACCCATTATAACCCCTAGGGATATAATTGTCAATCGCTTTTAGTGACATATTTTTATTTTTCTGTCAATAATAACGATATAAAAAAACGGACAACTGCCCGTTTGATTCATTCATCAAAAAACCTGTCCTTCAAGGAAATTCTACGGTTCTCGCATTCCTGGTTAATCTGACGTTCAACATTTCTGACAAGTTCCATTGCAACTTCCAGACTGCCCATGTCAACAGCAACCGTTTTGAGATCTGTTCTGCTTCCGTCACTGACCTTTTCAAGAAAAACGAGCGCCTTATGTAACTGATCTCTGCAAAGTTTCAATTTCAATTAATTCACCGTCTTTCAACTAAGGCACCGGCAAATAAGCTTGATTACAGCAACGACGCCTGCGAAGACAATATCCACCACAGCGACCACTGCCGCAGCCTTCCACCAGCATTCTCTTTCCTCTTGTTCCGAAAGCGTCAGCGGCGGAGGGCATAATATATCCCACATAAAAAAGTTAATGACTATTATTACACCTAACGTGACGAATATCAGTCCGACCTTTTTCTGAAAGCCTGACTTGGACTTGGATTTTTTCCTATTGACATCGATAGTGCCATCGATTTTGAATGCAGTTTTATGATCGATAGTGTCCATATATCTGCTTATATGACCTGTGATAACGTCCTTTTCACGAACAACCGTGGCATCTGCCTTGTCGCCTTTCTTTGCTTTTTCAAACCGGTCCGCTCCCACAGTGACAAAATATCTGTCGTTTCCAACTTTGTATTCAATACAGTTTTCGCCTTTATAGAAATACTTTTTCGTGACGACGGCTTTTTCCGTTGAGATTCCGGCTGGCTTTTCAATGTCTGAAATCCATAATAACGTTCCTATTAAAGCAAGGCACATAATCACCGCGCCAATGTAGATACCAAAATACATACCAGTGCTATCCCAGTTTTCTTTTTCTTCACTCATCTCTTAATTCCTTCCCGTCGATCCGAACCCGTCACTGCCACGTTCTGTTTCATCAAGACTGTTGGTAATCACGGGCTTAACGTACAATACGGGCAAAACCACAAGCTGACTTATTCTGTCGCCTCTGCTGATATGGTAGTCCTCATTCGAATGATTATAAAGCTTGACGCCAATTGAACCCGTATATCCCTCATCAATCAGTCCCGTTGAAGTAAGTCCGTGTCTGACATTGAGTCCGCTTCTGCTCATCAGAACACCCGCAGTACCGTGTGGAAGCTGAACATGAACGCCCGTGTCAATGAACACGTCGCCATGCGCTTTAACCACCGTGTCCGTACACGAGTAAAGGTCAAGCCCTGCATCTGTTTCATGTGCTCTCATCGGTTTCAGAGCTTTTTCGTCAAGCATGACGTTCATGAACATATTAGGATCATTCGTCTGAAATTCCAGTTCTTCTTCTGTCATCGTAAGTATCCTTCCCATTGATTCAAGTATCCGCTGGCTTGTTTGCTCTGTTTCGCCCTCAAGGCGACTCCATCTAATCTGAAGTTTCTCAAGACGCAGACGATCGGCGGGGGATGCATTTGTATTATCATAATCCGCCTGCATTAATTCACCGAGCCGTTCGGTTTTTTGATAAATATCAAGAATTTTATCATTTATGATTTTTGCCGCTTCTTCCAGTTTTTCTCTTACGTTCATGCTTGCTCTGCTATATAAAATGTGAACAAATGTAGCCATTCCGTATATTTGACCACATTTGAGAAAAGAATATAGCTTTTCCTTTCATAATTTTATTTACTGCCGTCTGCACCGGTATTCCCATATCCAAGTTCAGGGGTAATGACATTGACCAGCTCCTGCAGCTTGAGGGTGCAGCCCACCCCGTTGATGTTTTTTTACGCCAGTGCCAGCAGATTCATCACTGCATTCTCATCTCTGTCCATGAC
>OIYG01000421.1_pt1 | contig 42406 bp, 42 predicted proteins | sample 1587861 | NCBI WGS metagenome assembly OIYG01 (sample SAMN03283272) | human gut metagenome | biome: human-associated habitat; material: feces | host: Homo sapiens | place: Peru | collected 2012
TTTAGAAAGAAATACTTTATATAAGTACGAGAGATAAATAAAGAGAGTTAATTAAGATGATCGCAGTTTTTCAAGCAGAAATTAATAGATATCAAAGACAATATAACGCAAAAGCATATGAAGCTGAAATCAACACAGCAAAATTAAGCGAAGTAACATCTAAATTAACAGACTTAGAATCAACATACGGTAAAAAGAACTTAAAAAATAACGATGCATACCAAGATTTAGTAGCATACCAAATTGCATATGATTCAAAGAAAGAATCATTAGCGACACAAATGGAATTCTTAAAAAATACATTAGATTCATTCAAATCAGCAAGAAAAGAAGACGTTAAAAGAGAATCAACATTCTGGTGCTTCGGCTAATAAATAGCTTAATTCCAGCTGATTAATAACAAAGATTTTTATACTCTCTCTCATAAAACAAACAATTAATACTCTCTCTCTCAATTATTTTTAAACAGCAAGTTTAAGCAGCCGCCTGTCAGGTGGCTTTTTTATTGCCAAATTTTCAAGTATAGCATCAGATTAAGCCACCTTTGCAGGTAGTTTACGTACGTATTTTTACGTACGCTTTTTTACGGACAAATGTGTTTTATAATCGAATGTAACAAATTGTAACAGAACCCTAAAGGTTTTAGGTAAGTGTGCCGATAATACATGCGTAAGGTGATATATTTAAGGAGTTCACGATATGTTAACAATAACTTCTAAACTTCAATATGATCAAGCTCGTAAAGAATCGAATTTGTTAAAGTTTGAACAAGTGCTTAATGCAAACGAACTTGATAAAATTACTTCGCAGTTGGCTTCTGTAGAACAACAAGCGAAGGATGCAGGCTACAAAGATTCTGAAATTAAAGATTATCCTGTATATCAAGAATTGGTTGCAAAACAAACCGAATACGATACTCGTAATGATAGCATTGCGACTCAGTTAGAGTTGTTGGATCAAGATATGGATAGTTTCTTGAATTTACAAAAAGACGGTATTCAAGACCAAACAACCTTCTGGTGTTTTGGCGGATAATAGATTTTTTAGAAAGGCGGATTTGCATTTTTGCAAATCCGCCTTTTTTTTATTTTTATTGTTGTTTTGTAAGTTCTATTGTATTTTCCATAAGCATTGCGATTGTCATAGGTCCAACGCCTTTTGGAACCGGTGTAATGTAGCTTGCAACTTCTTTTACGTTTTCAAAATCAACATCGCCTGTAGTTTTGTTATTTTCGTCTTTAAAGATTCCAACATCAATTACAACGGCGTTTGGTTTAACCATGTCTTTAAAGATTATTTTTTTGCCAACGGCAGAGATTAAGATGTCGGCTTGCTTGGTTATGGTTGATAGGTTTTGAGTTTTTGAATGGCAGACTGTAACTGTTGCGTTTTCATTTAATAGCATAATCGCAAGCGGTTTACCCACAATGTTTGAGCGTCCGACGATTACGGCATGTTTGCCTGAGATTTCGATTTTGTATTCCTTCAATAACCTTAAAACACCTTTCGGGGTGCATGGGTAAGCCATTGGAGTGATACCGTTTAATAAATCACCGGAATTTTGTGCAGTAAAGCCGTCGACATCTTTGTTTGGTGCGATTGCTTTTATTATGTGAGTTTTATTAATATGCTCCGGTAAAGGCAATTGAACTAAAACTGCATTAATATTATTATCTTTGTTAATTTCTTCAATTTTAGCAATAAGTTCAGCTTCGGTAATTGTTTGTGGATATTTTATAATTGAAGATGTTATACCGATAGCTTCCGCTTTTTTGTTTTTAAGGTTTACATAGATATTGCTTGCAGGGTTATCACCAACTTGGATTACAGCAAGGTGAGGTTTTTTTTCCATTTTAGAAACCTCAAGTTTTAATTCTTCTGTAATATTTTCAGCTATTTGCTTTCCATCTATTATAATTGCCATTAAACCCTCGTTTGCGGTAAGTTTAGTCTAAAATAGAACTGTTTGATTGCATCTTGAATTGCAGTGGATTCTCTTTCTACAGAGTGTTCTGCCAAATTTTTATCTTCCGGAACAACTCCAAGAACTTCCAGTTCATACTTTCTAAGTAGTTCAAACATAGAACTTGTTTTTTTGTTATCTACACGATTAAGAACAACACCTAATTGTCCGCCGGCTGCGTATTTTGCAGAATATTCTTCAATTCTGCTTGCCAATTGAATGGAGGCTTCTGTAGGATTGGTTACGATAATTGCGGTATCAATTTCAGTATCAACCAATTGGTTTAAGTATTTTAAATCGAATTCACAATCAAAAATAACGATGTCGTATTGATTTATAAATTTTAAAATTGCATCGCACATTTGTTTTGTAATCGGGCAACGGCAGTCTTTTGAGGCTACAAGCCAAGAAACGATTAAATCAACATTTTCATCTACGGTTTCAACAATATCTTCAAGCGCCCATTCAATGTACTCTTGTTTAGTCATACCTTCAGGGATGCCGGTTTTATATTCGTGTTTACCACTTCTGATACCATAAATAGTGTTTCTGATATCTTTGCCAAAACTGTGTCCAAGTTCTGCTGCCAAGTCATTATCAAATAAAAGGATAGATTTATCAGGAAAGTATTCTTGAAATACTCTTAAAAATGCTTTTGTAATAGTAGTTTTTCCGCTACCGCTTTTTCCTGTTATAGCTAATGTTGTTGGCAAATTTTATCCTTTCAATTTAAAAAGTATACAATAAGGCGCAAGAATTTGTATACAAATTCTTGCGCCCTAAAAAACTAAGCTTCTTCAGTAGTTTCAACTGTTTCTTCGATTTCTTCTTTCAAGATTTCAGAAGCTGTAACGTTAACAGTTAATTCAGTTTTAACTTTTGAAGTTAATTTAATTAACATTGTATAAGCACCAACTTTGTTGATTGGAGCGTTTAATGAAACTGTTTTTCTATCAACTTCGATACCGGCTTTTGCTTGTAATTCTTCGCAAAGTTTTTTAGTTGTAATAGTACCGAATAATTTTCCGCTTTCACCAGCTTTAGCAGATAATTCCAAAGTACCTACTTTTTCGATTTCAGCAGCTTTAGCTAATGCTTCTTGGTGTAATTTTTCTTGTTTAGCTTGGATTCTAGCTAAATTATGTTCTCTATTTTGTAAAGCACCTTTTGTTGCGATTTCAGCAAAGTTTTGAGGTAACAAGAAGTTTCTTGCATAACCATCTTTAACTGTAACTAATTCGCCTTGTTCGCCTAAGTTTTGAACGTCTTTTTTCAATATTACTTGCATTTTTTTCTCCTTTAAAATCTCTTTGTAGGTTCATTTTAACCAAAACATAAAAAAATGTCGAGTGTTTTTATTATTTTTTTACATCTGTAACATCTATAATTGCAACATTTTCTATATGATAAGTATGACAAAACATATCAAACGGTTGTATACTGTCTATTTTTGCCCCTTTTGATAACAAATATTTCAAATCTCTGGCTAACGTTGCCGGATTGCAACTTACATAAATTATTTTGTCTTTTGTTAATTCTAAAACGTTATCAAGAGTTTTTTCTGTTGAACCTTTTCGAGGCGGATCAAGAATTGTTATATTAAATCTTCTGCCTTTTGTGTTTAATTCTTTTTCGAAGAATTTTTCAGCATCCATGTTGTGAAGTTCAACGTTTGTAATTTCATTTAGTTTTAGTGTTTCTTGTGCTAAATCTACTGCTTCTTTGCAACTTTCTACACTGACAACCTTTTTGCAAACATCGCTTACAGTGATACCAAAGGTTGTAACACCTGCATAGGCATCAAAGACAGTTGCTTCAGGATAGTTATTTTTTACGTAATCTTTTACGTATGCAAAAATGTTTTCCGCACTTTTTGGATTAACTTGAAAGAACGTGTTGGCACCAATTCTAAAGGTTTTATCTAAGATTCTTTCTTTTACAAAATCTTTTCCGACAACAAGTTCTGATTTGTCTGTCAAAATCACGTTTGACTTGTTAGGGTTAAAGTTTAGACAAACTCCTGAAACTTCTTTAAAGTTTGAATAAACTGCGTTTGCTAAATCTTCAATTTTTTTGAATGCTTTTTTTGCATTAATAACAAGTACGACAAGGTTTTTGCCTGTTGCAACTGAGGAACGAATTACGACGTGACGTAAGTCACCTACGTGTTTCCCTTCTCTGTAGCCTGTAACACCTAATTCAAGAGCTTTTTCTCTGATAAAATCAATAATTTTATCGCAAATTTCCGGTTGTATCGGACAGTGTTTTATGTTTACTATTTCGTGTGATTTTGGCTTGTAATATCCGGCTAAAATTCTTTTAGAAACTTTTGTTTGACCTATCGGATATTGAACTTTGCAACGGTATTCTTTTGTTTGAGGACTCGCAACCGGTGTTTTTACCTCAAAATCAAATCCGCCGATTGAGTGCAAGGTATCTTCTACAATTTCTTTTTTTAGTTGTAGTTGATAGTCGTAATCAATAAATTGCAATTGACAAGCTCCACAAACTTTTTGCATTGCACAAAATGGTTCAACCCTGTGTGAAGAAGGTTTGGAAATTTCAACAATTTCTGCGTTAGCATAATTTTTGCTGACTTTAGTAAGTTTAACTTTTAATTCATCTTCTGGGCAAGCATTTTCAATAAAAATAACCATTCCCTCGTGATGTGCAATTCCAAAGCCTAGGTTTGAAATTTTCTCAACTTTTACATTTATTTCTTCATTAATCTGCATTATATGTGAAACCGTCTTCTTTCATACGTCTTACGACTTCTTGTAGTTCTTCAAGCGAGCAGACGATAGATACTCTAACAAATCCTGCGCCATATTTACCGAAGGCATCACCCGGAACCATTACAACACCTGATTTTTCAAGTAAAGCATTACAAAAGTCTGTTGCGTTTGCATACTTTTTAGGTACAGGTAACCATTGATAGAAGGTTGCAGTCGGAACATTCTTTATTTCCCAGTTTAATTCTTCTGTGAAAGCTTTTACAAAGTAATCAGCCTTTTTTTTGATTTCTTGATTTGCCCAAACGATATATTCATCGCCTTCTTTTGAATTTAAAATTTTAGCTGCCGCTTTTTGTAGTGGTTTGAAGATACCTGAATCAATTGTTGATTTTAATTTAGCGAATTGTTGTACAATTTCTTTGTTTCCGCAAACCCAGCCGATACGCCATCCTGTCATAGCGTAAGGCTTTGAAAAACTGTGAAATTCTACAGTCATATCCTTGGCACCTTCAACTTCAAGTGCGCTGTGAGGTTTGTATTCTTCTTCAAAATACATATCTGCATAAGCTGCATCAGACATTAATAAAATGTCGTGTTTTTTACAGAATTCAACAACTTTTTGCAAATATTCAAATGTGCATGATGCGCCAAGTGGGTTGTTTGGGTAGTTTATAAGCATTGCTTTAACTTTGTCAGGATTTAGTCCGTCTTTTTGCAAGTTAGCCCAAACCTCATCCAAATCAGGCATATAGTTATTTTTATGAGTTAATGGCATTGAATAACTTTTACCGCCTGAAACTTTAATCATTTCGCCGTAAGATGCGTATGATGGATCAGGTATTAAAATAATGTCTTTTTCATGTTCATTTGTTGTTGGTGAAATTATTCCTCGTAAGAAGTTTGCAATACCTTCTTTTGAACCAATCAAAGAACAAATTTCGTTAGTTTCTATATCAACTCCAAAGCGATTTTTCATGCGTGTTTGAATTGCATCAAGCAAGTATTTTTCACCTTTTGGATTTGAATATGTGTGCATTCCTTTTTCAGCAAGAGCTTCTTTTGTTGCCTCAAGCAAAAATTTTGGAGGCATTGTTGTCGGAGCGCCCATTGATAGTGAAATTGGTGCTCTGCCTTTTTTAGTCAATTCGTCTTTTAACTGTGCTGTTTTTTCTTTTATCTTAAACATTATATATGTGTCAATATTGCCAGCGAATTCATTGAATAATTTTTTCATTCCGGATATCCTTTATTTGCATGGTTTTACTTCCGTAATTATAGCATAATTTAGAAAAATAAGATAAAATTTTACTATGACAACAGTAAAAGAAAGAATAGAAAATTTAGAAATCGCAAATTTAAGCGAATTTGCCACAAAAAGTAAGTACACAAAAGGACGTAAAAAGCCGGTTGAACCTTGCAACATCAGGTCTGAATTTCAACGTGACAGAGATAGAATTATTCACTCAAAAGCTTTCAGGCGTTTAAAACATAAAACTCAAGTGTTTTTGTCACCTTTTGATGACCACTTTAGAACTCGTTTGACACATACCCTTGAAGTGTCACAAATTGCCCGTACAATCTCAAGAGCGTTGGCTCTAAATGAAGATTTAACAGAGGCTATTGCGCTTGGACATGATTTAGGTCATACTCCTTTTGGACATTGTGGTGAAGGTGTTTTAAATCATTTGGTAGAAGGTGGTTTTCGACATAATGAACAAAGTGTCAGAGTTGTTGAAGTTCTTGAAGATTTGAACTTATGTCAAGAAACTATTGATGGTATCTACACTCACTCTTGGGGATTTGCTCCTAAAACTCCGGAGGCTCAAGTGGTTCAGTTAGCAGACAAAATTGCCTACATCAATCACGATATCGACGATTCAATTAGGGCTGAAATTATTTCAGAAGAAGACTTGCCACAAGAATGTAAAGAGTATTTTACTTCTAATAAAAATAAACGTTTAAGCAAAATGATTAACGACATTATTCTTTATTCGGAAGGTAAACCGAATATCTCAATGAGTGATGAATGCTGGCTTTACACAACAAAGCTTAGAGAATGGATGTTCCAAAATATTTATACAAATTCTCCTGCAAAACTTGAAGAGAAAAAGACTGCACGAATTGTTTGTGAACTTTACAAATATTATGTTGATTTCTTGAAAACTCAAGTTTCTGAGGAAAAAATTGAACGTATTGTTGTGGACTATATCTCAAGTATGACTGACCAATACGCAATCGAAAAGTTTAAGGAACTCTTTATTCCGAAAGAAATTCAAGCTACAAACAAAGATGATGCTATTTTTAGGCTAATAAAAAAAGGTTGCTATTAAAAAGCAACCTTTTTATTATGTTTTATTTATTAACCTTCTGTTGTTTCTGGTGGGTTTTCATTGAATTCAGCTAAACCAACTTGGTTTCTGCCGTGTTCTTTTGCGTAATACAAACCTTGGTCGGCAACTTCAATGATTTGTTGTGGATTGTCACCGTCTTGTGGGAATGTTGAAACACCTAAGCTGATTGTTACGTGTGTTGTTTGAGTTGCACTTAATTTGAATACTCTGTCTGAAACAGCTTTACAAATTCTGTGAGCGTTTTTAATAGCTTCTTCTTTATCAGTATTTGTAAGAATGATGCTCATTTCTTCACCACCGTATCTGCAAACGATATCTGTAGCACGAGTGTTAGTTTTTAATGTTTGTGCAACTTGTTTTAATACAGCATCACCGGCTTGGTGTCCATATGTATCGTTGAATTTTTTGAAATGGTCAATATCAATGATTATCATTGAAAATTCAGTATTGTAACGAGAGCAACTTGCAATTTGCATTCTCATTTGATCTTGGAAATATCTGTGATTGTACAATTCTGTTAAACCGTCTGTAGTTGCAAGTTTGTATTGTTGCTCGAAATCTCTTGATTTAATGATGTATTTAACAAGATATGCAACCGCAAACATAATGAATATCGCAATTACAGGAATTACAACGTCTAACCATAAGTTTGCAAACATCATTATGAAATATGTCAACAACGAATATCCGATTGCGGCAACTAAAGCTGTTGAAACAGCGATTGCAGTTGAATTTGTTAGCAATACAACAGAGCCAACAACCAATGCTAAAATTAAAGTTATTACAACATTTGTGCCAACTCCGGCTTTCTTTATGAAGTTATTATCAATGAAGTTGTTCATGAATGTTGCATAAATTTCAACTCCGGGGTAAGTTTCGCCTGCTCCTGAAATTGGAATACTTTTTACATCAGCCAAACTTGTTGCTGTTGTACCAACGAAGACAATTTTGTTTTCAAAGTTGTATTGTTCTTTGATTTTTTCGCCATTCATAAGCATTACAAGTTTGTATAGCGGAATGTGTTCGTAAGTTTCGCCTTGAGAATGACCGTACCAGTTTAAGATTAAACCGCCGTCTTTGTTCATAGGGATTTTTTTGTTACTTACTAAAATATTAGAATTTTTATCAATTGTGATTGAATTATAAGGTTTTTTATCCAATTTTGATTGGTAATTCAAAGCTGTTAAGAAAGCCAAGTTTGGATAGTAATCGTTTTGGTATTTAACAACTGCCGGAAATTCTCTAACAATACCGTCAGAAGAACGAACGATATTTAGAATACCTATTTTTGTATTGCTGTTGATGATTTGAGATAAAATCGGTCTGCAATTTGTAAATGTCAAATCTTGAAAATCAACATTTGATTTATTGTCAACAGTAAGTTGTAATCTTGCAGGCAAATTGATTGGTTCTCTAACTTCATAAGACATATCATCGAAGTTCATACCTGTAAGAATGTTATCATAAGAGTTCATTGCTTGCGCTAGTTTGTTATCAGCACCTAAATTGCTTTTGAAAGATGATACGAACATCAAATCGAAAGAGATAGATGTTGGATTTTGAGCTTCCAAGTAATTAATTAAATCAGCGTAAACATTTCTAGGTAAAGGCCATTCGCCGTATTTGTCAGTTAAGTATTCATAACTTGCATCATCAATTGTAATTAAAACGATGTCTTTGTTTGGCTTTTTAACCTTGTTGTTTACAAGCATAGACTGTCTTGAGTCAAAAGTTTTGTTTTCTGTTTTTGTAATAAAATCAGCAAAATTAACAGTTCTTGCAATTAAAACAATGATTGTAACTGCAATTAAAAATGCCAAAACACCTAAAATAACGTGCATTGGCTTTAAATCTTTTAAAAAATTTTTAAACATTATTCCCTCGTCAATTAACTAATATATTATTTTATATCAGTATAGTTGACATTAATATTTTTTGCAAGGAATAATTTATTTTTCATTTTTTTTGCTAATAAAGCATTGTTCAATTTTAGAACATCAGTTGTGTGTGATAATTCATCAGGTTTTTGTAAATAATTAATTAAGCATTCTTCGTGAATATTCATAAATTCCTCTCTCTTCTTGATTATATTAAACCAGATTATTTGAGTTCAAACATCAACCAAAAGGTGAATAAAACAGGTCTAGTCCCTCAACCATATAATGTAAATTGTTACTTAATAATTCTTATAATATTTAATAAATTTGAGATAATTTTATTGTAATGTGGTAATATACAGATATGGATATGTCGTCAATGTCATTAAATGATAACGCAATAAATAACTTGTTGAATATGAAATCAACAGTATCTCTTGTGAAAAATACAGCGCAAGAGATGATTAAAGATGCTCAAAAATCAGGAATTGGTGTTATCAAAAAAGGTGATTCTCAATATAAAAAAGAGATGGATTATGACAAAGACGGCGAAATTACTATTAGTGAGAAATTACGTTATTATACAGAACAAACCTCTGAAGCTTTAAGAAATAGCAGTTCTAACTCTTCAGTTAAAGGTTTGACAAAAGATGATTATACAAGTGTTGGAATGTCAGGATATTATGAAGCTCAACGTAATTTGCAATATTCAAAAGCAGTTAGTGCTTATTCTTATCAAAATACAATCGGTAAAAACTATAATAATTTCACTATAGCAGTTTAAATTTACAGTTATATTATGCAGATTTAAAGAGGTATATTATGAAGCTTAATAAATATATTGCATTTACTCTTGCTGAAACTTTGATTGTAATGGGTATAATTGGCGTGGTTGCAGCACTTACCATTCCAAACTTAAACTCTTCAACTGCAGACAAAGAAAAAGTAGCCAAGGTAAAGAAAATATATCAAAACCTTGATGATGCAATTTCTCGTGCACATGCTGTTTATGGTCCACAAGATGAGTGGTATTCAGGTAAAACTGAAGCTGAAAGATATAAAATATTTTTTGAACGGGTTACTGAATTTATGAAGGTTCAAAAGACTTGTTCTCCAAATACAACAGGCTGTTTTACAAAAAATCAAGGAAATGCATTAAAGTCAGGTTATGCTGTAACAGATTCTATTCAAAAATACTATCAAGCGATTTTGGCTGATGGTTCATCTGTATCATTTTATCCGTTTGGTGGTGGTTGCTCTGAAAACTACTGCACAACTATCTATGTAGATATAGATGGTCCAACTAAAGGCTCTTTTACTTATGGTAAAGATATATTCATCCTTATGGGTACGCAAAAAGAGGGCTTATTTCAGGCTTGGTCTTTAAATTCAGCAGAAATGGCAAAATGTTTTAATTATGGAAACACTTGTTCAGCTTGGATTATGCAAACTGATAATATGGATTATCTTAATGCCGATACTAGTGGCAAATGTAAAAATAATACAAGTAAAACACTTAACCTATTTGCAAATCCGCCAGTTACCTCTTGTAAATAAGACTTAGAACCGATATCTTTTTGAATTTATTTCAGGAGCTCATTAATTTCCCGAGATATATTTTATCTTAATGTCACTAAGAGGATTGAAACGACGAAGTAATCCAAAAACTTAGATTGCCCTGTTATCGCTTGCAATGACAGAATTCTAATCCTCTAAACCTACACAAAGCATTTGCTATCACATTATTGAAATGAATTTGTAATAACGTGCAAATATTCAATTATTTGCGAAATGTATTCCAAATCAGCATCGCCGTTTATTACAATATCAGCTTCTTTTCTTGTTGGTAAAATGTACTTTTCACCGGTTGTAATTAAGTAATTCCAGTGTTTTAACGCATTCTCAGGATCTTGGTTTCTTTCTGATGAAGCTCTTTGCATAAAACGCTTTTTGCGTAAATCATCTTGTGCTTCCACATAAATTTTTATATCAAAAATATCTTTAATGCCTTCAAATAATGTGGCTGTACCTTCAATTATAGTAATTTTTTCAGCCTTAACAGGTACTGCTTTTGGTAAAGAAACTCCGGTTCCGTTTGGCAAATATTTTGGTGACATAATGTCATTACCTAATGATAAATCTTCCAAATCGTCATACAACACATCAAGTTGAAAACCTGCAGGTGAATCGATGTCATAACCGCTATCTCTAAGGTTATCAAATGAACCGAATTTGTTAATTAAAGTTGAAATATCTTTGAAATAATTATCTGTGCTCAATATTGATACAGGCATTTTTAAATCCTGTGTAATACGTTGAATTTGTGCGCAAATTGTTGATTTTCCCGATGCAGATGCACCTGTTATTCCAATTAAAAGGCGCTTGTCAGGTGTATTGATCAAGCGCTTTGCAAAATTTGATATGAAGTTTGGGCGTACTTCTATAATCACAGGTCTTTCGTATTTTTTATCAAAAGAAATCAACTGTTTGATTTTCGTTTGAAGATAAAACGCAAGAAGTTCCCTGCCACTCTTTTGCGATAAGTCCGGTTTTAATAACTTATCCGAAGAAGCTAATTCTTTTGTCAATAAAGGGTATATCATACGTCCAACTAATATTTTATTTCTAAAAATACTTTTTTCAATTCTAAAACAAAGAAAAAAAAATTGCTAGTATTTTTTTACAAAATTTTAATGAGTTTGAAATATTTTTATATTTGATGTAAAATGACCTTAATTATGAAAGTAAAGGAGTAACAATGGAAGTTTTGGCTAAAAACGAAGGTTTAATTACCCAAATCATCGGACCGGTAATTGACGTTGAGTTCCAACAAGGTGAATTACCAAATATTTATGATGCTTTAAAAATATATAAAGATGACGGTTCTTATGTAGTTGCTGAAGTTCAACAAATGTTGGGTTCTAACAGAGTAAGAACAGTTGCAATGGCTTCAACTGACGGTCTTAAAAGAGGCATGAAAGTTGAAAGCACTGGTGAACCTATTAAAATCCCGGTAGGTAACGCAATCTTAGGTAGAATCATGAACGTTGTCGGTGAACCTGTAGATGAACAAGGTGACATCAAAACAAATGATTACTTACCAATCCACAGAGATGCTCCAAAATTGGTTGACCAAAATACTAACATTGAAGTTTTAGAAACTGGTATTAAAGCAATCGACTTGTTACAACCATATCAAAAAGGTGGTAAAATCGGTTTGTTCGGTGGTGCTGGTGTAGGTAAAACCGTTTTAATTCAAGAATTGATCCACAACATCGCAATGGCTCATAACGGTGTATCTGTATTCGGCGGTGTAGGTGAAAGAACTCGTGAAGGTAATGACCTTTGGAACGAATTTAAAGAATCAGGCGTACTTGACAAAGTAGGTTTGATTTACGGTCAAATGAATGAGCCACCTGGAGCTCGTATGAGAGTTGGTTTATCAGCCCTTACAGCTGCAGAATATTTCAGAGATTTCTCTAAACAAGACGTGTTGTTATTCATTGATAACATCTTCCGTTTCACTCAAGCAGGTTCTGAAGTATCAGCATTGTTAGGTCGTATGCCATCAGCTGTAGGTTACCAACCAACACTTGCAAACGAAATGGGTGATTTGCAAGAACGTATTACTTCAACTAAAGATGGTTCTATTACATCTGTTCAAGCTATTTATGTTCCTGCTGATGACTTGACCGATCCGGCTCCGGCTACAACATTCTCTCACTTGGATGCTTCAACTGTATTATCAAGACAAATCGCTTCTTTGGGTATCTACCCTGCAGTTGATCCGTTAGCTTCTAACTCTCGTGTATTGGATCCTAACGTAATCGGTGAAGAACACTATGATACAACAAGAAAAGTATTAGAAATCTTACAAAAATATAAAGAATTACAAGATATTATTGCAATCTTGGGTATGGATGAATTATCTGAAGAAGATAAAGAAACTGTAAACAGAGCAAGAAAAATCCAAAGATTCTTATCTCAACCATTCTTTGTTGCGGAACAATTCTCAGGTATCGAAGGTAAATACGTTAAGATTGAAGATACAATCAAAGGCTTTAAAGAAATTATTGAAGGTAAACATGACAATTTACCTGAACAAGCTTTCTATATGGTTGGTACAATCGAAGAAGCTGTTGAAAAGGCTAAAACTTTACAATAATTTCCGAAAGGTTAAGTAAATATCATGCATTTAAAAGTAATCACACATGAAAATATAATCTTTGACGAAGACGTTAATGAAATTTATTTAAAAGGCATTGACGGGGAGTTCGGTGTTTTAGAAGGTCATGAACCCATCATGGCTTCTTTGGACATCGGAGTTACAAAAATTGTTAAAGGTAGTGACGTAAAACTGTTTACAACAATGGGCGGAATCTTTCAATTGAAAGACGGTCAAGCTATTATTTTGGCAAATGCCGGTGAATTTGGAGATGATATTGACGTCGCTCGTGCTGAACAGGCAAAAGAAAGAGCTCAAGCAAGACTTGCAGAAGTTAATGCTCAAATTGATGCAAAAAGAGCGGAAGCTGCCTTTGCTAGAGCAATGGTTCGTTTAAAAGCAGCCATGAAAAATAAAAATTAAAAAACTTCTTGCAAAAAAAAGTTTTTTATTATAGAATAATCTTACCGAAGGAAGAAACTTTTCTGGAAGAGTGCCAGAGTGGTTGATCGGAGCGGTCTTGAAAACCGTCGTACGTGACGAGCGTACCGTGGGTTCGAATCCCACCTCTTCCTCCATTTAGAGCCTTGGCGAAAGCCAAGGCTCTTTTTGTTTGTAATCAGTCGGTTTTTGAATTTGAGTATGAAACGATGCAAAAAATAAGAAATTTTTTGTGTGTTTATAATATAATCAAAAAAAAGGAAGAAGGATAAAATGTTTATATTAGAAGCGCCATATATTTCAGATTTAATGCTTAAAACTTTAGAAAAAAATCAGTTTGAAGTACTTTCAAACGAAATAGCGCAAGATTATTCATCTGAATACAAATTAAATTTAATTGAAAATTCTACAGCAAAAAACTGTTTAAAGGTTTATTCAAACTCAGAAAACTCTATCAACTGGGTTTTAAATAATTTTCAAAACACTGATTTAGCAAGATTGATTAATATTTGTAAAAACAAGTTTGAATTTAGAAAAGGAATTAAATCAATCTATCCAAATTTCTTTTTTAAAGAAATTACATTAGATGAATTAAATATAATCGATATCTCCGACTTTCCGGAACAATTTATAATTAAGCCAACTGTCGGCTTTTTGAGTATGGGTGTTCACAAAGTATCTTCTCACACAGAATGGAAATCAACAGTAAACTCCATAAACAATGAAGTTGAAATGTTTGCAAAAAACTTTCCAAAAGAAGTTTTGAGCTCATCAAGTTTTATTGTTGAAGAAATTATTCAAGGCGAAGAATTTGCAATTGATGCATACTTTGACAAAAATGGAATTCCTGTTATTCTAAATATCTTTCAACACCAATTTGTCAGCGAAGATGACGTCAGCGACAGAGCTTATATTTCATCAGGAAAAGTTATAAAAGAAAACCTTGCCACTTTTGAAAAAATGTTGGGTGAAATCGGTAAAACATTAGATATCAAGAATTTTCCAATGCACATTGAGGTTATAAAAACAGATGACTCAACTATTGTTCCGGTTGAAATTAATCCAATGAGATTTGCAGGTTGGTGTACAACAGATTTGGCATACTACGCTTACGGAATAAATATTTATGAATACTTTAACAACGACCTAAAACCTGATTGGGATAAAATTTTTGCTGACAAACAAGACAAAATTTATTATTTTGCAATGGCTGAAACTCCTGTAGGTATAGATAAATCTTCAATAAAATTTGATTATCCTTCTTTAGAAAAATTTTTCTATAAAGTTTTAGATTTCAGAAAAATAGATTATAAAGAAAAACCTCTATTTGCAGTTATTTTTGGCGAAGCTAAAGACAGAGAAGAAATCAATAAAATTTTGGAAATGGACGTAAATGATTTTGTGGTACACCTGTAGCTCTCTAATTATTTTTAATCTTATCAAAAGCAATGGCGCTTTTTGTAAACAATTGTTATAATAAAACACATAAATAACAATTTTATTTTTTACGAAATTTTATAGAAGCATACAGTAATAAAGGGTAATTATGTTTAATAATATTTCAGCTTTAAATTTTAATACAAATTCAACAACGCATGGTTTGACTCAAAGAGCCACTGTGTCTGAAAGTTCAAGTATCTTCGGCAATGATTTAGTCAAAGACGATAAAGTTAAATTGACAAAAGAAGAAAAAAAGGCTAAAAAAGCGGCAGAAAAAGCTGAAAAACAACGAATTAAAAATGTTCCTGACGGAATTATTCAAGGTGGAAAACAAGGCTCTAGTGCTGGTGATTGCTGGTTATTAGCACAGATGAATTCAATGGCAAAAACCGACTGGGGCAGAGAAGCTCTTAAAAATGCGATTACTCAAGAAAAAGATGGCAGTTTTACCGTTCATTTTAAAGGTATAAACAAAGATATAAATATTTCGGCCAAAGAATTTGCAAAAGGTCAAAAAAATAGCAACTATTCAAGCGGTGATGCGGATCCGTTATTGTTAGAATTGGCTGTAGAAAAACATTTCAAAGAAGAAAATATAAATTCTGGCTCAATTTCAGGTAACAAATTAGCTGGCACTTCATCATTACAAAATTTATTGACTGGAAAAACCGGTCGATCTACTGATGATGAAAAATATTATGAAGGCATTTTAAAACTAATGGGTAAAAATCCTAAGGACAATGCCGGAATTGCTGCTACATACATTTATTACGACAATACTCAAGGCGCTGACGGTACTAACCATGCAGTTTCAGTGCAACAAGTTATTTTAGACAAAAAAGGCGAAATTAAAGAAGTCGTTCTTTTAGATTCATACAGACCTGATACAACTTACAAAAAGAATTACGGTCAATTTGTAGATGAGTTGAAGGCTTTTGGGTTTACTACTCCTCCAAAAAGTTCTAGTGAAACAGCGAAAAAGAGTGAATAGTTGTTATGCACTTTAGTATAAGGATGTTTGAACAAAAAGATAAGTCTGAAATTCTTTCTATGATGAAAGTTTTCTACTCTTCTGATGCTGTTTTTACAAGTGGTAGCGACAAAATCTTTGAAATAGATTTTGAGAATTGTTTAAACGAAAATCCGTATCTTGAAGGTTATGTTTTTGCCTCAAATAAGAAAATATTAGGTTATGCAATGCTTGCAAAAAGCTTTTCGACTGAATTCGGTAAACAATGCATATGGCTTGAGGATTTATATTTAAAGTCTGAATTTAGAGGACAGGGAATAATTCCTAAATTTATAAAATATTTAGAGGAAAAATATAAAGAGTGTATCTTTCGCTTAGAAGTCGAAAATGAAAATACTCATGCTGTTCATGTTTATGAAAAATCTGGTTTTTCAAGTCTACCATACGTCGAAATGAAAAAAGAAATATAGTTTTATGTCGACCTGGTTAATTTAATATTTTTATAAACCTTGCAATATTACCATTGGAGGGTTTAAATTTATGATTAAAGAATTAGATATTACAAATTTCGAAAACGAATTAGAAAAAGGGCTAAAATTAGTTGAATTTTATGCGCCTTGGTGTGGTTTTTGCAACCGTCAGGAGCCAATTTTAGAGGAAATGGACAAAATTTGGATTGGGCGTGTTGATACAGATGATAACAGAAATATAGCCCAAAAATACAGAGTAAACTCTTTGCCGACATTTATTTTATTCAAGGATGGCAACGAGGTTGACCGATTTTTAGGGCTACATTCAAAATTTGATCTTATGGACAGATTAAATAAGCATATTGTAAATTAAGCTTTTGTTGCGGTGTAAACGCAGTATCTGTTTTCGTTATCAAGTTTTTCGCTTAGAATTTGAAAACCTGCAATTTCCGCCATATGTTTAATTTTATCGACTTCTTTTTCGTCTTTCGTAACTTTTTTGTTAGAAACATCTTCAAAGAGAAGTTCGTCCATAGCGTTAATTTTAAAATCAATATTTTGTGTCGTGAAGATAAAATATCCTTCAGGGTTTAGTGAATTGTAAACGTGTCTTAGGATGTATTCAATTTCGACTTCATCTTTGCATATTGAATCAAAATAACCGGACAAAATCATAATGTCAGGTGCACCGACAAAGTCGTAAGTTCTGTCATTGTTAATATCACTACGTCTGAATGATGTTTTAACATTTTTGAACGCACGCAAAGGTTCTCTCAATTCAAATTGAGATTTAATATCTTTGTCGATAAATTCAATTTCAAGTTTATCATTATTGTAGTGTTTTAGGATTTCAACCAAATAGTTACTATATCCGCATGCCAAATCACAGATTTTTACGGTTGAATACGCACGTCTATCAAAAAATTCATGGAGCGCATCATTAAGCGCATCAGCAATGTTTGCTTTTCGTCGCCTAATTGCATCCCAAATAACATTGGTTACAAATTTTTTATCAAGCCAAACACCCAGAGCGTTTTCTCCGGTAGGTTTGTTTTTGTATATGTGATTTAAAACTGCCGCCGATTCAAGTCCAAATTTCTTTTCCAACTGTAAACCTGTGCTATAAGGACCGACGGTTTCGACAATAAATTTATTCCATAACGTTTTCAGCTTCATCCATGAATCTCCTCTTATTTAACCAAATTCCTCTATAATATTACTATGCCCATTTTTTCAGAAATTTAAACATAATAGATACAAAATGTATATTAACATATGTTTACAATTTCTAAAGTTCAATAGGCATAAAGTCGATATACATTTAGGAAAAGCATGTATCGTTAAATGGAGGTATATCTATGGGAACTAATATTTCAGGAAACGAACAATTGTTGATGAGTTTACAAAATAAAATTCAAGAAAATAAGCAAAATGTATCTAATTTAGAAACAAAAATTGATAAGAACAAAGGTGATTTAAAATCTGCAGAAACCGCATCTATGGCAACTGCTGATAGAGTTTCTGGTGTTCAATCCGAAATTAATGAAATTAAAGTACAAATGAATAATGCTAACAAAATAGAAGATGAAGTTGACAGAAGAACCGCATTAAAAGATTTTGAAGTTAAATTATCCGATTTGAATAACATGGAAGCAGAGTTAAAAGCACAAAAAGAAAAACAAGATGCACAAGTTAGTGAATTTCAAAAACAAGATTCTACATTGAATGCGGATAAAACTTCTAAAATTGCAGAAGGTAAAGCTTTGACAGCTGAGGAAGAAAGTTTAAAGGCTAAAATTGAAGCTGAAAAAGCAGAGGCTGAAGCTAAGGCAAAACAAGAAGCAGAGGCTAAAGAAAAAGCAGCAAATGAAGTTAAAGCAAAAATTGCAAATGTAATTTCCTCTGACGAAGCTCAAGGTAAGACAAAATATTCCGATGAAGAAATTTCAAAAATGATTTATGATGCTGCAGAAAAATATGGCATTGATCCTAAATTAGTTGCATCTGTTTGTAAACAAGAAACTCACTTTACCCAAGAAAGATCAGGTTCCAGCGGTAAAGGGATGATGCAACTAACGACTATATCATTGAAAGATATGTACGCAAGAGAAAAAATTTATGATAAAGAATTAAAGCCTTTATTGGATAAATATGGTGACGTTAACGGTTTAAAAAAAGCTATTATAAATGATGCTTCCGTAAACGTAGAAGTTTCTACCGCTCTATTAAAAGCAAAATTAAAAGGTGCAAAAGGTAATGTCAGAATAGCACTTCAAAATTATAATGGCTCAGGTGCAAAAGTAAAATATGCCGGTGAAGTTATTCGTAAATATAAAGAGGATTACGGTTCAGAACCTCAAAACATGAAATTTACTAATACGAAAACGAAAAGACAGTAAAAAAATAAATTATAAAAAGACTGGAAAATATTTACCCAGTCTTTTTTTTAGGATATAATAAGTTGAAAAAAGGTAGGTATCATGGCGGACTTAACAGTTTCTTATCAATATACAAGAGAAGATATTATGAACTTTGTATTAGATACTTTTTCATTTGAAAGGGTTCGTTGCACGTTGTTTTTAATATTTAATGTTGCATCATTTATAATCGGTGTAGTCTTTTTCTGTATGCATAATATTCCGATGGGTTGTTTGTTTGTAGCTTTTTCAATTATGGTATTCCCTTTAATTTTATTTTTGACATACATAACCGTAAGAAACTCTTTAAGAGTATTATCAAGTGTTGTTTGCACATTGAAGGATGATGGTGTAAACTTTATAAGTAACTTTGGTGACACTTTAATTCCGTTTAAAGATATTAATGATGTAAAAGTTACAGAAGCCTTGATTTTTATTTATATTTCAAAAAACAGTGCATTAGTTGTTCCGAAAAGAGCATTCAAAGATTCAACAAAAGCTATTGATTTTGCTGCAAAATTAATTGATAGATTCAATAAAGCTAAGGTAAATTAAGCAGTTTTTTATGACGAGCTACTAAAACCTCTTTTTTAGGACTCATTTCAATTATGTCCCAAGGCAGATTTTCTGTTGTGTCATAATTTCTTAAGACATAATCATCAGGATTAAACTTATCTTTTGCTGCTTTTTTGAAGGCGCCCAATTTCGAACCTTCTTTGTAAACATCAATTATGAAGTCGGACATTTTTTCATCGCCTCGAGATAAAACTGTTTGCCAGTAATCCCATTTTATGCTCGAAAAGCTTGTTTTAACACCAATTTTGTGAAATTCTTTTTGTAAAAAGTTTTGTCGTTTTTCAAGTTCTTTTGTTGAAAATCTTCCGCACCATTGAAGCGGAGTGTGTGGTTTTGGAATAAATGATGAAAACGCAAATGAGATATCAAATCCTTTGTTAGCTTGCTTTAATTCTTTTGCAAGTCTAACCATTTCATTTAAGTCCTCTTGAGTTTCTGTCGGGATTCCAATCATTGCATAAACTTTACCCCCTTTTAAACCATTGTTTCTTGCTGTTTCAACGGTGTGTTTTATTTGCTCTTCCGTAATGTTTTTGTTTATTACTTTTCTAAGTCTTTCACTACCTGCTTCAATTGCGATAGTTATGTGCTTTTGGTGTGCAGAAACTAAGGTTTTGATGATTGAGTCATCTACCGCATCAACTCTGAGTGATGATATACTCATTTCGATTTCAGGGTTTTCTTGAACTCTTTGGGCAATATATTCACAAACTTGTTTAAATTTAGGGTGGATAGAAACCTGCGCTCCTAATAAAGCGATTTTATTTGTATGTTTTAACCCTAAATCAATCGCTTCAATTATGTTTTCATAAGGTGCGAATCTTACCGGCAGATTTAAGTATGATGCCATACAGAAACCGCAACAATTTGCACAACCTCTTGAAATTTCAATGATGAACATATCTTTGAAAAAAGCTTCATCACTGATAATTGGAGTGTATACGCAATTATCAATTTTTCCGCAATTTTTGATTACTTTTTCTTGTTTTATGCTCGGGACATAAACCCCTTCAAATTGAGCTAAGAGTTTTAAAATTTCAGCTTTTGGTCTACCTTTATTATCGGCAAGTATTTTTACAATTTTTGTATTAAGATTTTCTCCATCTCCAATAATCATAAAGTCGAAAAAATCTTTATAAGGTATCGGATTTGCCGTAACAACAGGTCCTCCGCAGAATATTATAGGCATAGATTCATCTCTGTCTTTAGCCTTATAAGGTATTTTGTATTTATCAAAAATTGGAAAAATTGATATAAAATCTAAATCAAAAGAACTTGAAAAAGCTATTGCATCAACATCTTTGAACAATATTGCTGTTTTTGTTGAATCCGAATAAATTCTTTCAACGTTAACTTCTTCCATTTCATCCATTAATCTAAAGATATGAAGGTAACCAAGTGAAGATAACGCAAATGAATAGCACCCCGGAAATGCCATCCAAATGTTATAATTTGCATTTTTTTTTGTGTTTCGTTTATATAAAAACTTTTCCATTACTTTTTCTTATTGATTGTTTTTAAATAAATTTCATCAATTAAAACAGTTACAATAGCCGCAATTGCAGGTGCAAAAATTAAACCTATTAAACCACCGAATTTTCCACCGATTAATAATGCAGCGATAATTACAAGCGGATGTAATTCCATAAATTTGCCAAATACAATCGGACGAATAACGTTGTTTGATAATTGTTGAACTCCTAGGAATAAAATAATTGCCACAGCAACGATGATTAAACCTTTTTTGAAGGCTGTTAAGACAATTAGAGTCAAAGCAATTGTAGGACCAACTACAGGAATTATATCAAGAACACCTGCGATCAGACCTAAAGAGAATGAGTATTCAACTCTTAAGACTGCCAAAATAAGTGCAATTAAAAGCCAAATTGCTGTGCATGAAATGATTGTTGCAATTACATATCCGCCGACTTTTGCTGCAATCTTATTTATGATATCTTCAGCTTTCGCTTTAATTTTTTCAGGGAAAAATTCGATAAATTTATTTTTCATATAAACCGTATCTTTTAGCATATAGAACATAATTGTTACTACAGCGATAAAGACGATAATTCCTTGAGCAAAACCAACCGTAATATTAACTGATTGACTCAAAATACTTTGTGCTAAATCATTGCTGTTGCCGATAATATTTTGAAAATCAATGTATTGGCTTAAGTGTTGTCCGTTAAATGAGAAGGTGTTTATAAATGAGTGTACTTCATTGATTTTAGCCGGAAGTGTTTGTAAAAAGTTTGAAATTTGTTCAAAAGTTACCATAAAAATAGGCATTATGAATGCTAATGTTAATATTACTGCTCCGGAAATAACTATTCCTGTTGAAAGTGAGCGGTTTTTAATTTTTTTATCTAATTGTTGAACAACCGGTAAAAGTGAGCAAGATAGTACAAAGCAAGCAAAAAATAGCATTACGATGTCACTTACTGCCGGTAAAATTTTTAGCAAAATTAATAAAAGTAGTATAAATACAACGTTTTTTGTTGTTAGTATGTCTTTAAATATCATCATTTTCCCTTCTTGATATCATTTCATCAATTTCTTTTTGCAAATCAAGTGCAGAGTGCAAATCTCCTTTTGAAATAATTTTCATTTCCAAGAAAATTTGCCCGATAGGCATTTGTTGAAATTTTTGAATATCAATTGCCATTCCCAACTGAATTAAATTAATTTTTCCGGACGCAAGCAAAATTTCACCTAACTTTAAGTGCTCCGTAATATCAGTCCAGTCATTTATATTGCTCAAATTTTTCATAGCCTAATTATAACAAAGATGTAAAATTTTAACACTACCCAAGTTTACAAATAGTTATAATCTACGTATTAATACTAAAGCGGGCGAACTTTTTCAAAAAGTTCGCCCGCTTAATTTATTTCAAACTGATTATATCAATTTTGTTTGTTCTGCTGTTACTTCAGGAGTTGCATCTTCTGTTTTAGGAGCAACTTTCTCAACAATAGAATCTTCTTCTTCAGGAGTGATAATTTTGTTAACTGAAACAACTGTATCGTTGTTAACTAAGTTTTGTGCTCTAACACCTGTTGCCGGACGACCTTGTTGAGAGATGTCGCTTGCTTTGATACGAGTAACAATACCATTTGCTGTAACTAACATAATTTCATCATTTTCAGCTACGATAGTTAATGCAACAAGTCTTGATTCGTTAGTTTTGAATTTTGTTGCAATTAAACCGATACCGCCTCTGTTTTGACCACGGAATTCAGAAAGTTTTGTACGTTTTCCGAAACCGTCAGAAGTTACAACAAGTAAGTCTGCATCGTAGTTTTGAGGAACGATGTCACAACCGATAAGTTCATCTCCTGTTCTCAATTTCATTGAGTTTACACCTCTTGCACTTCTGCCTAAAGGTCTTAAGTCTTCAATTGAGAACCTGATTGCCATACCGCATTTTGTACCGATAATGATTTCATCTTTCGGATTTGCTAATTTAACCCAATTCAATTCATCATTTTCTTCCAAGCTGATAGCAATAATACCGTTTCTTCTGATGTTAGAGAAGTTGTCAAGTTCAATTCTCTTGATGTAACCACTCTTAGTTAACATAATCAAGTTTGCATCTTTAGAGAAGTTGCTTACAGGTACAACCGCTGTAATTCTTTCATCTTGACCGATTGGTAATACGTTGATGACTGGTAAACCTTTTGCTTGACGTTGACCTTCTGGGAAGTCGTATACATTCAAGCTGTAAACAGTACCTTTAGATGAGAAGAATAACACTTTATCGTGCATCATTGCTGTAAAGAAGTGTTGAATGTCATCATCTTCCTTCGTCTTGATGCCGGATTTACCTCTTGTTGCACGGTTTTGACGTTCAAATGTATCTAGAGAAATACGTTTGATATAACCTTGGTGAGTGATAAATACAGCCATTGGAGTGTTTGGTGTTAAGTCTTCAATACTCATTTCACCTTGTTCTGCGATAATTTGAGTTCTTCTTTCATCACCATATTTTTCTTTATCTTCTAACAATTCAGTTTTGATGATGTTCAAAACTTTTTGTCTATCTGCCAAAATACCTTCGTATTCAGCAATTTTCTTGATTAATTCGTCATATTCAGCTTTGATTTTGTCTTGTTCCAAACCTGTCAAACGTCTTAATTGCATTTCAAGAATTGCGTTTGCTTGATCAACATCTAAGCCGAATTTGCTCATTAAGCCTTGACGTGCATCATCTGTAGTTTTTGAAGATTTAATTAATTCAATAACTTCATCTAATGAGCCCAATGCAATGATTAAACCTGCTAAGATGTGAGCTCTGATTTTAGCTTTTTTCAAGAAGTAAATAGTTCTTCTAGTTACAATTTCAACCCTGTGAGCAACAAACTCTGTTAATACTTGGTGTAAGTTTAACAATCTAGGACGTTTGTCACAAAGTGCCATTATATTTACACCGAAGGTTGTTGACAATTGAGTGTATTTGAATAAGTTGTTTTTAACAACATCCGGTTTTGCATCACGTTTTAATTCAATAACGATTCTCATACCTTCACGGTCAGATTCATCACGAATATCTGAAACGCCTGTAATTCTTTGCTCTTTAACAAGTTCTGCAATTTTTAATATTAAATCAGATTTGTTAACTTGGTAAGGAATTTCGGTAATAACGATAGCTGTTCTTGATTGTCTGCCGCCACCACCTGCAATTTCTTCAAAACTTGCAACAGCTTGCATTTTAATTGAACCACGACCTGTTTCATAAGCTTGTTTTATATCGTTTAAACCAACGATAGTTGCAGCTGTAGGGAAGTCTGGTCCTTTGATATGTTGCATTAATTCTTCGATTGTAATGTTTGGATTATCGATTAATGCGATTAACCCATCAATAACTTCGCAAGCATTGTGTGGCGGAACGTTTGTTGCCATACCAACGGCGATACCTGAAGTACCGTTTAACAATAACATTGGTAATCTTACAGGTAAAACATTTGGTTCTTGCAATGAACCGTCGAAGTTTGGTCCAAAGTCAACTGTTTCGCAATCGATATCAGCAAGCATAGATTGTGTAATTTTATGCATTCTTGCTTCTGTATAACGCATTGCAGCTGCAGAATCACCGTCAACAGAACCGAAGTTTCCGTGTCCGTCTACTGTTAAGTATCTTGTTGAAAAGTCTTGTGCCATACGAACAAGAGCTTCATATACAGATGAGTCACCGTGAGGGTGGTATTTACCTAAAACTTCACCAACGATTCTGGCACATTTTCTGAATGGTTTATCAGGTGTCATGCCAAGTTCGTTCATCGCAAATAAAATACGACGGTGTACAGGTTTTAAACCGTCACGAACATCAGGTAAAGCACGTCCAACGATTACACTCATCGCATAATCTACGTATGAACGTTTCATTTCTTCTCTAATATTTACAGGAATAATATTTCCTTCTGAAAACATATTTTGTTGAGTCACAACTAATCTCCTTTTCCCATGCCCTTATTCTATCATAAAAATACATACATGTTATTTTTTTGTAATATAATTTAACTATGGAGAATAAAATGAACTTAGACGAAATTAATCAAATTATTGGTGAAAAAGATTTTTCACAAGCAAAAGTTTTATTAGAAGATTTTTTAAAAGAAGATGAATTTAACGTGGAAGCCTTAAAATTATTGGGCTTGTGCAATCTTAATTTAGAATTGTATGACCAAGGACGTATAAATTTTGAAACTGTAGTTAAATATGCTCCTGATGATGCTTCAAGCTGGTTTTATTTGGCAAATTGTTATGACAATCTGGATGATTTTCTTCACGCAATTTCGGCTTATCAAGAAGTTATTAATCTAAGAGAAGAATATTTAGATGCGTACAAAAATTTGTGCGTGGTTTATATGAAAAACAAGCAAGATGAAAAAGCTGTTGAATTAGCTAAAAAAGCGATTGTTTTTGCTCCTGATGATTTTAGATTATATTTCTTAGCAGGTACAGCTTTAATGGCGCTTAAAAACTTTGAAGAAGCTATTGCATATTTAGAAAAAGCATCAGAATTAAAACCTGATCATGCTCAAATTTACAACAATTTGGGTACAGCCTATATTACAATGGCTAATTATGACAAGGCTTTTGAAAATTACCAAAAAGCAACTGAATATGATCCGAATAATTCAATAACTTATTACAATATGGGTTCTATTTTACAACTTCAAGGTAAACACCAAGAAGCTTGCGAAAAGTTCAAAAAAGCTTACGAAGTTGAACCTTTAGATAACTATATTGTTTCATTAGCATTGTCTGAATTTAAGTCAGGGCAATATGATGAAGCTATTAAACATTATAGAGAATTATCTGCAAAATATCCTGAAAAGACAAACTTTAAATACAACTTAGTTTGCTGTTATGAAGCTTTAGGCGATTTGAAATGTGCAAGTGAAATTTTAGCGCTTGTTATTGTTACTAATCCGAAGGCAACAATGATGATTCAAAAACTAGCCTCAATTTACGTAAAAATGGGTAAATCTGAAGAAGCAAAAGCTTTGTATGAAAATCTAATGAAACAGGGTGCTGTAACTCCTGATATTTATTATGAATATGCCATGTTGTGTATGAGTACAAATGATTTTGATAATGCAGAAAGAATTTTCAAGAAGGTTTTATCATTAAACCCTAATTCTGCACGAACTCATAAAGATTTAGGTGTAATTTATTTGAACAAGCGTATGTTTGAATATGCAAAGGATGAATTTGAAAAAGCATACGAATTAGATCCTGAGAATAAAGACATTATATTTGAATATGCAAATTACTTGCATGCGACCGGAGATTACGTAAAAGCGGATGAAATGTATAAATATGCATTGTCACAAACTCCGGAAGATGCTAATTTCTTAACTTTTGCCGCAAAAAATAAAATGAACTTAAACGACAATGAGGCTGCATATTCAATGTTATTAAAGGCTTTGGCTAAAGCTCCGACAAGTGATTTTATTTTATTCATGGTTGGTAAAGCTGCATATTTAATGAAGGATTATGAAAACGCAAAATTGTATCTTGTAAAAGCCTACGAGATTGCGCCAAATGATGAAATAGAAAATATTTTAGCGCTTTGCTACTTCAATTTAGGTAACTTTATGCAAGCAAACCAACTATTCTTGAAGATTTTAGAAGCAAATCCTAAAAATACATTGTTATTATTGAACAGTGCAAAATGTTATGAACAAATCGGTGATAAAGACAAAGCTTTAGAACAATTAGAAAAAGCCGTTGAAATTTTCCCAGATTTTGAAGAAGCACATGAAATGATTAGAAAATTATCATAAAATTATAGCAAGGAATATAAAAAAGTTGTCTTATTTTAGACAACTTTTTTGTTTTGATTTTATTTTTAAAAAGCATGCCAAAATCGAGTCATGGCGGTAAAATTTAATGTAAAACTTTTGTAACATTTTGGGTAAATTAGGGCAAAAAAAATATTTATCTACTTTAAGATAAATAACATATAGTGTGTAAGGAAAAATAATGAAAGTTAATTTTAATTTAATGAAACCCGTAAATACCCCTAATTTTACAGGTTTTAACCACAAGAAGTCAGAGAACGGTTCAAGTGAATTTGAATTCAATTTTCCACATGACAGCAACAGATATGACTGCTATTTGGAAGTTTTTAGTGTAAAAAAAGACAAAAATGACAATTATAATGTAAACAAAATGCTTACAAATACTGATTTAGGGGTGCAATCAGTTAAGTTGAGTAATCGTGGTGTAAAAATTGACATGGGTTATGCTTATGACGAATTAAGCAACAAAGAACCATTCGCTTACCGCTACAAATTAGTAGACAAACAAGATAATTCAAAATCATTCTACCAAGTTGATGCAGGCTCTGTAATTGACTATTCAAAGAATGGTAATTTTGATAAATTCAACCTAGTTATGCAAAACGGCACTCAAGTTGCTAAAGGTGGTTCAATGACATTGGCTCTACCAGATTCATATGCTGTAGGTTGGGTTTATGATGAAAAAGGCAAGCCAACATTAAACAAAAATCTTCAAGATAAAGCTAAATACGCAACAAAGACTTTCTCAAATAAATTAGGTGGTACTTTAGCAGGTATTGAAGCAAATGTAGACAAGCTTAAAAAAGCGGGGTATACAAGAATTGTTTCAACTCCAATTTTTACAGATGATAGCTTATCTTCTCACAGTTATTGGAATAAAAACTGTATGCAAATGTCAAATTCTATTGGTAACATTGACAACTATGCATCATTTCAAAAGAAATTATTTAAAAATGGCATGAACTTTGTTTCAGACGGTGCGTTTGTTAACGAAGGTTTGGAAGGCGTTCACTTCAAACACATGCTAAAATGGGGTGAAAAATCTCCATATTACAATTGGTTTAGAGCAAATGGTTTACAATCAGGTCCTTTATCAATGGGTATCTTTGCTAAGAACCAAGAATATGTAGGTCACAAAATTGTAAACTCACCATACAAATATGAACAAGGTGCAGATGGTCAAATTAAATCATCTAAAAACCCAGAATATGATTCAAAGAAACCTACATATGTTCAAATTTATGATAGCAGATTAGTTTCAGAGGCTGATAAAAAAGATGCAAAAAATCTAATTAAATCCTACGAAAAATTAGACACTGGCAATGCTTATGAAATAAACAATCATAACGACACTGTTGTTCCTTATTCTTTCGAAATTAATCCTGAAACATACAACAAAAACGTTAAAAACTTAAATGCATATAACAAGAATGCAGATAAGAAGATTATGTTAGACCAACCAATGGCAGCAAAATTCTTAACTCAATCAGAATCTTATGTATTAGAAGACAAATACGAAAATGGTTTTGAAACTTGGGATGCTAATACAGATATCGCAAAATTAAACTTTGTATTCTCTCATGCTGATACAAAACGTTTAGAAAACTTACCTCGTCACGAAAGAGAATATCAAACACAACTAATTAAAGCAAAGAACTTTGAAGCTCAAGATTACGTTGTAAATTCAGGTAAATATTGGACTAGAAAAACAAATGATATTCTAAATGAATACGTAGCACACGAATTAAAAAATGTAAGTTCAGATCCTAAAAAAGCAATGGCTCAAATTGCTGATTTGACAAAGAAGGGCGAACTTCCTGCCAATAATGATATTAATGAAAACATTGTAAGAAATGTTATTAACGGTGATTACGAATCAAAAACATCAAAATTAACAGATGACTATAAAGAATTGACTCTTCAATCAATTATGTCGTTACCGCTAGATTCAATCGAATTTGCAGATGATACAGTTGCAGTATTAGGTTCGTCGTTAATTACAAACCGTGCAACAAAAGCAGACCAAATCGGTATGAGTCGTTATGAAATGTTTAAAGCAGGTAATCCTCAAATTACAGCAGAAAACAAAGATACTTACAAAAAAGCTGATTCTTTATTTACAGAAGATTTATACAGATTTACAAATGATGTAATGCAAAATGTAAATAAAAAATTAGGCGGAAAATTATTTGAAGGAAATAAAGTTTTAAAATTAGGTAAATATGTTTTACCTTTAGTTAACCAAGATATTGCAAAATATGCGTTAGTTAAAGCTGTAGCTCCAAAAACTAAAGCAAAGGTTAACGAAGACGGAACAGTTTCTTACGATTACAATAAATTAAAAGAAGAAACAACTCTTGCATCAATGAATATTCTTGCTGATTCTCCGGAAGATGAAGCAAACTTGATGGTTAAACGTTTAAAATCAGGTATCAAGAATATCTCAATGAAGGATAAAGATGAAATTACAAATGCTGTAGCAAAACGTTTACAAGGTTTGAATGAAAACAGTTTTGCTTTAGCTGAAATGGTTGTTGATAGAAACAATGCCGGTCTTGACTGGAGAATTGATGCAGCAAAAGATATCGCTGATATGGATGCTTTAAGAAACGGCAATGCAAACTTTAAAGATGAATGGTCTAGCGTTGTTGATTTCTGGAGAAACTTCTCAAAAGGCGTTATCGGTGAAAATAAAAATGCATACATGGTTGCAGAAGTTACTGATGAATTTGCATTACACGATAATTCAGGTAAATTCTCTACAGCTAAAGATGCTGTAATGAAGTTACACCAAGAAGCAGGCATGACAAGTATTGCAAACTACTCTTATTTCTTTACAGATGTTGCAAATATCTTCAATAAAGATATTACAACTGGTGCAACTCTTGATGCAAACGGTAGAGAAAGAAAGATTTTTGATAAAATGGTAGGTTCTGATAACTACTTGAACTCTGCTCCATTGGATTCAATTTTATATTCTTACACATTCGTAGGTAATCATGATAAACCTCGTATGTTACACTGCTTGTCTTTAGATATGGATTTATTCCATACAAACTTTGCAAATAATTACAATCACAAAAAGATTGCAACTGCAATTTTGAAAGATAAAATGTATGACCAAGTTAATGATGGTGATATTAATAGTATCGACTTTAGTAAAGTAAGCAGCAAAGCAATTGCTATGGGTGATGCAATTAAAGGTGGTTTTGGAAAAGCTTTAGGCAGAGTGTTCCAAGGTCAAAGAAAAGACGAAGCATTCTCAGCTATCAGTAAATCAGTTGCTGATTTAGCTTCAGGCAAATACCTAGACAAAGAATTCTCATCAGATGCATTTGGTACAAAACCATTTGACACAACAATTAAAGCTGTAATTAAACAAGCAGAAGCAAAACACGGCTTGAAATTAAATAACAATGAAAAATCAAAATTATTTAATGCAACTTTTGAAACAATTCTAAAACCTGGAATGACTAAATTTGAAGCTATGATGGGATTCTTAGTAAGCTTACCTGGTAATCCGACAATGTATGCCGGTGATGAATTAGGTATGACAGGTTATGAAGAAAAAGCTAAAAACGTTTATATCCAAAACCGTAACGCAGTTCGTTGGGATTGGTTAAATGACAACAACAAACAATTTATTCAAAACTTCTATAACAAAATGAATGCAACAATGGCTTTACGTGAAAGACCTGAATTAAGAGCATTAAACGATGGCGCTCCATTCACTTTGGATTTACACAAAGATGTTACAACAGGAAAACCGGTTTCGGCTATCTTAAGACAATCTGCAGATGGCGCAATGGCAGTAACTTTATTCAATGCAAACAATGTAAACCTTGATAAAGAAGCTGAATATCATCCTACACACGTAAAATTAGACAGCATTTCAATGCATACAACAGGTAATGATAAAGTTGGCTTAAGAGCCGGTTTACAAGCAGGTACAACATTCAGAAATGCAGACGACAGAGATAAATCAGTTTACAAAGTTTGTGTAGACAAAGGTAACTACTTTATCAAACGTTTCAACAGTGAAGAAGATTACAAGCACGTAATGGCAACAGGTAAATTCAGAGAAGATAACAGAATCGATATGTATGACAGCACATTAATTCTTTACTCAGTTCCTGAACAAAATGAAACAAAGAAATCAAGGGTAATGTACAATCCTCAATTCAACTTTGTTTCTAATCCGTACCAACAAGCTAAAAAAGTTGAAACAGGTTCAAAATTAGCACTAATGTCTAAATAAAAAAATCTAAAATATACAAAAGACGAGCCTTTATGGTTCGTCTTTTTTTGTGCTTGACAAAGTTTCATAACCACTATAAATTATAGTTATGAATAAGTTTTTTGAAAGTTTAAAATATATAAAATGTCAAATGAATACGAAGACTGAGCAAACTGTCGCAAGAATTTTGTTCAATTATTCAATAAAAGTTTCAACTGCAGAATCTTGTACTGGCGGTCTTTTGAGTTCTAGACTTACTGATGTTGCAGGTAGTTCCTCTTTTGTTAAAGAAAACTTTGTTACTTATGCAAATGAAGCAAAAATGGATATCTTAGGTGTTTCTCAAGAAACACTTGATACCTATGGTGCTGTAAGTGAAGAATGTGCAAAAGAAATGGCTGAAGGTCTTTATGCAAAAACAGGATGCGACGTAGCAATTTCAACAACAGGTATTGCCGGTCCAACAACTCCGGAAGTAGGAAAACCTGTTGGTTTGATGTATGTTGCCATTAAAAATAAATATGCAATTAAAGCAAAAAAAGTTGAGGTAAATCCGCACTTAAGCAGAAAGATGATTAAGTATTTATTCACTCAATCAGCTTTAGAGTTCCTTGTAAACTTTTTGCAAGAAAATTATTCTGCTATGCAGCAATTATCTGACTCAACAACTCAGGATGGTCTTTAATAACAAGTTTTGCTAAATCTTTTGGATCAATTTGAGTCAAAACTATAGCCATCAATTCAGGTGGCAATTCGCCGTTCATAGCAAGAAGTGATTCTGTTTGAAGAGCTGCCATACCTTCCATCATGTCAGGTTTTTGAAGGATTGCTAACATATCAGTATATGCTTCAGCAGGGAACAATTGCATAACTTCAGGATCTTGTTGTTGCATGTTCATAACCATTGTTCTTTTCGCATCAGGATCCATTGCAATCAAAGCTTCTTTGTATGAATCATCATCTAAATCATACAACATACTCATTAATTTTTGTGGATTTTCTTCCATTACAGGCATACCTGTTGCGCCTTCAATCATTACTGCAATGACTTCAGGTGGCATTTTTTCTAAGTTTTTCTTTAAAAACTCTTCATCTAAATCTCTGTTTATAATAAAGTTGTTTAATTCTTTATCCGGCATCATTTCCATGATATCTCCCAATGGGAAACAGATAAGAGCCGAATTTACAACCTCTTCAATCGGTGCATAATTTTCCATTAATTTTAAAAGTTGTTCTTGAGAGAAGAAATTTAAGCCTAATCTTAAATCATCATCCTCCAAAAGTTCCAACATATCCGGCATTTCTTGTTTTGGAAATTGTGAAATAATGTTGAATTTATTACCCGGATTATCCAATTGGTAAGTTTGAATTAATGTATTAGGATCAGTTTCCAATTGTTTAGCAAATTCAGCAGCTTTAGTGTTACCTTGAGCTGTTTCAGCTTCAATGATTTCATCTACGGTTTTGTTGGCGTAGTTCATCATACGTTCTGATGTAATATTAAGCTTTTTGCCTAACATATATAAATTTGTATCAATTGAAATTGCTGTCATGTTAACCCTCTAAGATTTTACCACAACTTAATGGTCTACTAACATTTATATAAACATATATTTTTATACAAAATTTCAGAATTAGAAAAAATTGTAACATTTGTAATATTTAAAATTTATACTATAATAAAATTAAAATTGGAAGGATTAAATGTATGAAAAAATTTCTTGTTGCAATTTTAACTTTAATGTTTGTATTTAGTGCTCAAACTGTCTTCGCTGCTCAAACAAAAACGACAAAGGTTAAAAAGCCTTATACAGAAAGAGAATTTTCTGTACAAACTAAAGACGGACACCTTATACGTTCATATTTAAGCTATCCGAAAACAAAATTAAAGGGCTATCCTACGATTGTGATGCTTCATGCGTTAGGATATAACAGTTCTTATTGGATTAGTTTGCAGAAAAAATTTAATGCAAAAGGTTATGCTGTTTTAAGAATTGACCTTCGTGGGCACGGTAAAAGTGTTTATGACAAGAGTTTTCATCAACGTTCTTGGAGAGCGTTTAAAAATAAAGACTTTGAACAATATCCTAATGATGTAGTTCAAACAATTCAATATGTTCAAAAACAAACAAACAAGCCAAGTTTTGTAAATTATGCTATTGTTGGTAGCGATATTGGTGCAAATACGGCTGTAATTGTTGCCAGAAAAATGAAAATTAAACCTAAAGCACTAGTTTTATTGGCTCCATCGTTAGAATTCAAAGGATTGTATATTCCTGTTGTATTAACAGAAATAGGAAAAACTCCTATATTGGCTTTAGCAAGTAAAACAGACAATTATTATATGGATCAACAAATTAGATTAGCAAGATTTGCACAAGGGACATTTGATGTTGCAAATGCAGATTCCGGTAATAGTGGTATGTTAATCTTGAAACAACATCCTGAATATCAAGCAGCAATTGTAAGTTGGACCGAACAGTATTTTAGAAATGCAAAAGCAAAACCTAAAACAAAGTAATTGGAATAAATTTGATTATAAAAGGGCGCTGATTTTCAATCAGCGCCCTTTTTAAAGTATGTAATAAAATAATTACACTTTCATTTCTTTTTCGAATCCAAATAGAGAGCTGATAGATTCATCATCGTGGATACGAGAAATTGCTTGACCTAAAAGATTTGCAACAGAAAGTTGTTTAATTTTTTCAGGTAATTTTTCTGTATCTAGAGGAATTGTGTTTGTAACGATAACTTCTTTGATTGGAGCATCTGTTAAACGTTGAACTGCCGGTCCTGAGAATACAGGGTGAATTGCGCAAACGTAAATATCTTTAGCACCTTCTTTTTTAAGAAGTTTTGCAGCTTCTGTAATAGAGCCAGCTGTATCAATAATATCGTCAAACATTAAGCAATTTTTGCCTTTAACATCACCGATTACGCAGTTTGCGATAGCTTCATTGTGTTTATCACGACGTTTATCAATAATTGCAAGAGGGCAACCTAAATCTTTTGCAAAGTGTCTTGTTCTTTGAACACCGCCAGTATCAGGGCTGACAGCAACACATTCGTTCATATCTAAGTTTAGACTCTTAATGTATTTTACAAGAATTGAAGTTGCAAAAATGTGGTCTACAAGAATGTTGAAGAAACCTTGAATTTGACCTGAGTGTAAATCTACAGCCAAAACTCTTGTACAACCTGCTGTTGTAAGTAAGTCTGCAACTAATTTTGCTGTAATAGCTTCACGACCTGAAGTTTTTCTGTCCTGTCTTGCATAACCATAGTAAGGAATTACAGCTGTAATTGTTTTTGCACTTGCACGTTTAAATGCATCAATAATGATTAACAATTCCATTAAATTTTGGTTAACAGGTTTGCAAAGAGGTTGAACGATAAATACATCGTCACCACGAACACTGTCTTTTACTTGAACATATATTTCGCCGTCTGCAAAATCTTTAATAATCATTGGTCCAACGCTTGTACCTAAAGCTTCTGCAATTTCTTGCGCAAGTTTCGGATTTGAACGTCCTGAGAACAATTTAATATCGTGTGTTGGGTTAATCACACGTTCTAACTTTTCGTATACTTCGTTGCTAATCATAAGATTTTTATCCTTTCAAAATGGTATTTTATAATTTAATTATATAATCAACAAATTTTTTAATCATTTGTTTTTACGTAATATTAAAACTTTTGTGCATAAATTTTAAAAATTGACTTAAAGCGTTTGCTCTGTGAGAAATTTTATTTTTCTCTTCTTCGCTTAATTCTGCAATTGTGCAGTCATAATTATCAGCTTTAAAAATAGGATCATAACCAAATCCATTAATGCCTTTTCGCTCTTTTACTATTGAACCGTGACACTCTCCAACTGTTTGAAAAATCATTTCTCCTTTGTTGTCAAGAAGTGTTACACAGCAAACAAATTTTGCATTTCTGTTTTCAATACCTTTTAGCTCACCTAAAAGTTTTTCAATTTTTTTATCTTGAGTTCCTGCATATCTTGCCGAATATAGCCCCGGAGCGCCGTTTAGCGCTTCGACACAAAGTCCTGAATCGTCAGCAAGACAGTATGTTTTAGAAACTCTGTAAGCTTCTTTTGCTTTTATAAGTGAATTTTCTTCAAAAGTAGAACCGTTTTCAACAGGAGCAAAACCTTCATTCGGTAAAACAAATTCAATACATGAACCTTCGCAAATAGCGTTCAATTCTTGTAGTTTGTGAGGATTTGATGTTGCAAAAACGATTTTCATTACTAAACTCCAAACCTTCTTTGACGTCTGTTAAATTCTAAAACGGCTTCTTCAAGCGCTTTTTTATCGAATTCAGGCCAGAATTTTTGTGTTACATAAAATTCTGAATATGCAATTTGCCATAGAAGATAATTTGAAATTCTCATTTCACCACCGGTTCTGATTAATAAATCAGGATCAGGAGCGCCTGCTGTATAAAGTTCTGAAGAAATAAGTTCTTCGTTCACATCCTCAGCCTTAACACCTTTGTTTATTATGTTTTGAATTGCTTGTACAATTTCTAAGCGAGAACCGTAGTTAAATGCGATTTGCAAATGTACACCTGTATTGTTTTTAGTAAGTTCTCTCGATTCATTTAGAATTTTTTGTAGGTTTGCACTTAATTTTGTTAAATCGCCAATGAACTCAATGACAACATTTTTTTCGTGCATTTCTTTTGTTTCTTTTTTTAGAGTTTGTCCAAACAAATCCATCAAGAAATCAACTTCTTCTTTTTTTCTATTCCAATTTTCTGTAGAAAATGCGTAAACTGTAAGATATTTGATGCCAAAATCGTCACACGCTCTAAGTGTTGTTTTTAATGCATCAACCCCTTTTTTATGTCCCATTGCTGACGGTAATCCTTTTTCTTTTGCCCACCGGCGATTACCGTCCATAATTATTGCAATGTGTTGTAAATTTGTTTCTTTAACTATATGTTTAATTTGTTCTTCTGTAATTTCTGCTAAGTTTTCCATAAAATATGCTATTCTTTAATTTTAATACTTCATTATTCTAATCTAAACATTAATTTTCTACAAGTTTATGCTAATATAAAGTTATGATGGAACTGATTATTTTATTTGTTTTAACAAAGCGTGAATTAACAATGTATGGTATTCAAAAAGCTATATCTGATGTTTTTGATGCGTATACGCGCCCAAGTTTTGGTGCAATCAAACCTGCCTTAAAAAGGCTTGAAATATCCGGCTTTATCCGTTCAAGACGTTCTATGTCAGAGGGTGGTAAGCAATCCGGCTTTTATTCAATAACTAATGACGGAAATGCAGAGTTAAAACGATTAATTCTGGAAGATTTATCAGATAACCCTGTGCAATTTTTTTCTAATGCGAGAATAAAAATATCTTGTGCAAGTTTTCTTTCTGATGAAGAAGCAAGTGCGTTATTGCTGAGAATTAAAACAAAAGCGCTTGAACATAAATTTTCGGCAGAAAATATTTTAAACGATGAATATACTCATCTTTCTTTTTATCAAAGAGTGGTTTTAGATAACGCATTGTGCGAATATCAAAACTTTGTAACCTTAATTGAAACCTTGGAGAAAGAAAATGCCCGCAATAGTTAGTGATGTTGAATTAGGCTCTATTGCTGATGAAATAGAAATTGAATCGGGTGATGAAATTCTTGCGATTGATGATTGTAAATTGCAAGATTTGATAGACTACAATTTTTATTGCAAAACTGAATTTATGGTGCTTTCAGTTAAAAAGAAAAATGGTGAATTAGAAGATATTGAAATTGAGAAAGAGTTTGATGAACCTTTAGGTATAATTTTTGAGTCGGCCGTTTTCGACAAAATTAAACCTTGTTTAAATCATTGTATTTTCTGTTTCGTGGATCAACAACCAAAAGGTTTGAGAGATACTCTTTACATAAAAGATGATGATTATAGACTTTCATATCTGCAAGGTACATACGTTACTCTTACAAATTTAAAAGAAGAGGATAAAAACAGAATTGCAAGAATGCATTTGGGACCTTTGTATGTTTCTGTACATACAACTAATCCTGAATTGCGTGTAAAAATGCTTAGAAATCCAAATGCAGGCAAGATTATGGATAACTTGAAATGGCTTAAAGAGCAGGATATTCCGTTTCATTGTCAAATTGTATTATGCCCTGGGTACAATGACGGAGCTGAATTAGAACGTACTTTGAAGGATTTGAAAACCCTTAAAGATGCAGTTTTGTCAGTTGCTATTGTGCCGGTTGGTATAACTCAATTTAGAAAAGATAATGTTTTAACACAAGTTGATAAAAAAGTAGCAAAAGAAACTTTGAAAATTTCATCAAAATTTAAAGGTGTTTGTTGTTCTGACGAGTTCTTTTTACTTGCGGGTGAAGATATTCCTCCTGCAGAATATTACGGAAACTTCTCTCAATTAAGTGATGGTGTTGGTTCATTAAGACTTTTAATTGACGAGTTTAAGACTTTTAAATTACCTAAAAAGGTTAAAAAAGAAACAAGTATTACTTTTGCAACATCTTTTGCTGCCAAAAAAGCAATTAGTTTTGTTTGTGATGAGTTGAATAAAAACGTAAAAGGCTTAACTTGCAAGTGTGTTCCGGTTAAATCAACTTACTGGGGACAAAATATCACTGTTGCAGGACTTATTACGTCAGATGATTTGATTAGCGCAATAAAAGATGAAAAATCTGATATAACAATAATTCCGTCAATTATGTTAAAACCATTCTCAGAAACCTTTTTAGACGGTAAAAATCTTACTTATGTTAAATTACAAACTAAAAAAGACTTTTATGTTGTAAAAGATTCAACCTCTGTAAAAGAAATTGTAGACTTTATAAAAACGCTTTAAGATATCAAATTATGCAATTAAAAACAGAATTAAGAAAAAAAGCTAAAGCTATCAGAAAAGAACTTGATATAAAAAATATCAGTCGTTTGATGTGTGATGAAATTAGAAAACTTGAAGAGTTTCAAAACGCTCAAAATGTTATGATTTTTTATCCGTTAAAAGATGAAATTGATTTATTGGAACTCCTGGATGAAGATAAAAATTTCTTTTTACCACGTATGTCAGGACTTAATTTGAATGTTTGTCCTTACAAAAAAGGTGATAAACTTGAGGTTAAAAAGTTTGGCGTGAAAGAACCTAAGACTCATCCTATTGCACCAAAAAGCATTGATTTGATGATTATTCCGGCTTTAATGGCAGATTCAAAAAAATATCGATTAGGTTATGGAAAAGGATTTTACGATAGATTGATTACTAAAACTAATGCCAAAACAGTTGTTTGTCTGCCAAAAGAACTTTATATCGATGAACTACCGGTAGAACCTCATGACAAAACTGTTGATATTGTTATAACTATTTAACTAATAAATATTAAGCATTTGCCCTAATTATTGACATGTGAAATAATATTGAAGGTTAATAAAGGGGTATAGAATGAATTTTACAGCAGTTTTTGCTCTAACTTTTGGCATATTACTTGTTTTTGCAAGTGAAAAAATGGATGGCGGTTCATTGAGTATGCTAATTCAACCGGTTGCATTTTGTATTGTAATCGGTGGAAGTTTTTGTGCTTCTTTGTTGAACTTTAATTTTGCAACTTTAAAACGTGCTTTTAAAAGTATTAATGAGGTGTTTTTTAAAGTTGAAGATGATTCAAAACGAATTTTAGAAGAAATAATTCAAATTGCATATTTTTCTCGCAGAAACGGACTTTTAGCAGTACAAGAATTCTTAAATCAAGTTTCAAATCCGTTTTTGGCAAGGGGGATGCAATTGGCTATTGATGTAGATAATCCTACATTGGTTTACGATATTCTGTCTGCAGAAATTGCATATGAAGAGGAGGAAGAATTAATTTCTTCACGTGTATTTGAAGCTCTTGGAGGATATGCTCCAACTTTCGGTGTTGTCGGTGCTGTTATTGGCTTAATCCAAGTAATGCAGGATATTCAAAACTTACAGATGGTAGGGGTAGGTATTGCAACTGCTTTTGTTGCTACTCTTTATGGCGTAGGGTTTGCAAACTTGATTTTCTTACCTATTGCAGGTAATTTAAAACAAAAAACAAGAGATAAAATTTTATTGAAAGAGTTGGTTTTACAAGGTATTTTATCAATTCAGATGCAAGAAAATCCGGCAGTTATAGAAGAAAAACTTATTGCATATTACAAATTTCATCATAAACCAATAAGTGTAGGAGCCAGAAGATAGTGCGTAACGATTATTACTCTAATTCAAAAGACTATATTAATCGTTGGGTGGTTTCTTATGCTGATTTAGTGACCATGCTTTTAGCTTTGTTTATGGTTCTGTTTGCTGTATCTCAAAATGTTACGAAATATCAAGCAAAAATGATTGCCGAACATAATATTAAAATCCCCGAAAATATTGCAATGGAAGACGTTCAACAACAAGACTCTTTAGAAAAGATGTTTGATGAAAGGTTATTGCAAAATCAAGATGTAAAGATACTCAAAAACCCTAGAGGATTGGTTATTAGGCTTAATAACTCGGTACTTTTTGATGAGGGTTCTGCTATAATAAAAAAGGATGCGTATAAAACAGTTGACGAGATTATACAAACTCTTTCAGGGATAGATAACAAAATTATGGTAGAAGGTCACACGGATTCGACTCCAATACATAATGCTCAATTCCCTTCAAACTGGGAGTTGTCAACGGCTAGAGCAACTAACATTATCGCATACATGCTAAAAAGCAACAAAATTCAACCGAACAGAATTTCTGCAGTAGGCTATGGTGAATACATGCCAATTGCTGATAATACATCAACTGGTGGAAGATTATTAAACCGCAGAGTTGATATAATCATTTTGAACAAAAAATAGAATTGGAGATAAATATGTCTAAACCACAACAAAAAGATATGAAACCAAAAGAAAATGACGAATTAGTTAAAGTTCCTATAGATAATAATTTAAAGCTTGTTTTAATTAACATTGTTTCATCAATTTTAATTTGTGTAGTTTTAATTGGTGTAAATTATTTACTGCAAGAAAACTTGTTAAATAAAAAGATTAGTGCATTAACACCAAATCAAGAAGCTGAAGCTGATGAAGTTACAGCCGAAGATGAAGAGGTTCAAAAAGGTATTATTGTTGATTTGGGTGATTTTATCTTAAATCTTAACGATCCTGGACAAAAGAAATACTTAAAAGTCAATGTAGCACTTGAATTGTCAAGAATTCCATCGGATCCTGATTTAAGTGCTCCACCTGAAGAAAAAGGCGGTCACGGTGGTCACGGCGGTGGCGAAGACGAAGATCCAATGAAACGTGTTGAAGCTGAAATGGCTCAATATAAACCTGCAATCAGAGATGCTGTAATTTCAAACTTCTCAAGCAAATCTGCTGATGAAATTTCAACTGCAGCTGGTAAAGAGTTAGTTAAAGAACAAATTACAGAAGATGTCAATGCAATCTTTGCAGGTGAAAGAGAAGTTATCAGAGTTAGCTTCGGACAATTTATTATTCAATAATCGAATGAGGTAAAATGGTAGATTACAACAAAAATCAAAATGATTTTTATTCAAGCGATATTTATGACGACAATATCGCTGGTTCTGCCGTGTTTAATGAAGATGATTCTGGCGATTACAAAAAAGGTTATAAACTTTATAACTTCCGCCGTCCGGACAAATTTTCAAAAGATCATTTAAGAGCATTGCAAGATTTGCACAGAGAATTTTCTCGTCAAATTTCTTTGATTTTGACAGCCTATCTTCGTATGCGTATTGAAATTGAAGTTGTTTCAACTGACCAATTAACTTATGATGAATTTATTCGTTCAATGCCATCTCCAATGACGATTGGTATTTTTGAATTAAATCCGCTTCCGGGGCAAATACTTTTAGGTGTTAGCTTTGAAGTTCTATCTTGTATTGTAGACCGTATGCTAGGCGGTTTGGGATTAAGCGAATATAAACAACGTGAGTTAACTGATATTGAAGAAGCTTTGTCTAAAAAGGTTATTGAACGAATTGTTAAAGCTTTGGAAAACGCTTGGAGTAACATTGTTCCTGTTCAAGGTAATGTTGTTGGCTTGGACAATAACTATCAAATGGTTCAAGTTGCTTCAACAGGTGAAATTGTTGCATTGATTACATTTGAAGTTCAAATTGCCGGAAAATATTTCGGTTTAATCAGCTTATGCTTCCCATACCCAGTATTAGAAACTGTTTTGGGTAACTTATCAACTCAACATATTTTCCAAACAAAAGGTATTATTGCTACAACTGAAGAACGTCAAAAAATGATTGACAAATTGAATACTTCAAAGGTTGATTTAAGCGTATTATTTGGCTCTACTGATATTTCTTTGGAAGAATTCTTAGACTTAAAAGAAGGTGACATCATCAAACTTGATGCAAAAACGACAGATGACTTAATCGTAAAAGTTAACGGTGAAAAGAAATACTTCGCAAGACCGGGAACATTGAAAGATAAGGTTTGTGTTAAAATAACAGAAGTTTATGATCACCAAAAAGATTTATTAAAACATTACTACGAAAAAGGAAAACTATAAAGAAAGGGATTTTCAGAATGCTTGAAAATGACGATTTTGATAATTTAAACCCAGATATGCCACACGATGATGACATGTCACTTGGTGATAACTTTGATGATAACCAACAAAATGATGGCTTAGATTTTGGTGATAGCATTGAAAATCTTGGCGAAGTTAATAATGTTGAAGGTAATGATGATTTTGTAGGCTCATTTACTTCTTCAAATGAAGTGAATGAAGGTAACGACATGTATGGAATGGATGATTCACCGTTAGTTGGTGAAGGCTATGAAGAGCCAAAACAAAAAGAAACCGTTACTGTTCAACCGGTTAAATTCGCATCTTTTGATGATGCTCCAAATGCTTCCGGTGAAGCTTCTAAAAATTTAGATAACTTATTAGACATCAAACTACAATTAACTGTAGAATTAGGTAGAGCAACACTTCCTGTTAAAAAAGTTTTAGAGTTGACTCGTGGTTCAATTATTGAGTTGGAAAAGATTGCGGGTGAACCTGTTGAACTATATGCGAACGGAAAATTGATTGCGCATGGTGAAGTTGTAGTAATTGAGGATAATTTTGGCTTACGTATTACAAGCATGACAGAGCCGGAAAACAGATTAAACGGACTTCAATAAAAACACTTGAAATTCTATTTTGTTTATGGCAGAATAAATTTACAACTTAATAAGTAATGAAATGGCAAGATAGCTCACACGGTGAGGCTTGACGAAACGAGTCAGATACACCAGCTGAGCAGGAAGCCAAAATGGATTTCTAAAAAGAAATGGCAAGATAGCTCAGCTGGTGAGAGCGCTCGGCTCATACCCGGGAGGTCCTCGGTTCGATCCCGAGTCTTGCTATTTTTTTTGCCAATTTTACAAAAAATTATGTTGTTTTTACCACCCGAGTA
>OIYG01000423.1_pt1 | contig 42231 bp, 38 predicted proteins | sample 1587861 | NCBI WGS metagenome assembly OIYG01 (sample SAMN03283272) | human gut metagenome | biome: human-associated habitat; material: feces | host: Homo sapiens | place: Peru | collected 2012
TTAATAAAATAATATTTTTATATTTTTTAGGTGTTATAAAATATATAATTATTAATGCTGGTAAAAAATAATATAAAAAACTAATACTAGTAAATAACATTTTATCCTCCTTTAAAAAGGCACCTTAAAAGGTGCCTCATTATTCTGCTGATGGCATTTCTGGTGGAAGTTCTATATTTTCCTCGCTATTTGATTTTTCTAATTCTTTTCCAATATTATTATTTACATATTTTTTAAAATCATTATATACTGTTTTAGCAATATCTTTATCAGCCATTACAGAGAATATTACATTACCACTATTTGTGATATATAATTGTTCTGCAGAAACACAAATCCAACGTCTCATATCAATATTATCTAGCATCTCTTGTTTAATTTTTTCTACATCTGCATTATCTTTAACCTTAACAATAGCCACTGAATAAGCTTGTGCTGTTATCAATGGTGCTGATACAACAATTGATTCAATACCATCATTTGTTTTTAAACCAGTATAACTAGTAACTTCATCAATATTCTTTATATCTACTTTCATAGTTTCAAGTTCGGGTAAAACATTTTTGTTATTTTTATTTATAGTATTAATAATGTCATTAATGTCTTTCGGTGTCTCAACATTACCTTTGTTACCACGACCTGATACTAGTATGAATACTATAAACGAGATAACTGCTAATAATATCAAACCTATTATAAAAATATTTTGCTTTTTCATTTCTTTCTCCTCCCGATATTTAAATTATATCATATTTTTGCCGAAATCGGTAGAAAAATTATTGTATTTTACAAAAATTAAATTTTAACACTCACTTGTAAAAGTAAATTCCATCTTTGAGTAGAATTTAAGTTTTCAAAAAATCAGATGGAATTTAACTGTTCAAAATATTATAATAACTCCTCGATGGTGCTTATTTATGTGTAAAAACAAGCATCTATCTTTAGATGATAGATTAATTATAGAACGTGAACTTAGTTTAGATAAATCATTTAAATATATTGGTAAATTAATAAACAAAGATTGTACAACTATTTCTAAAAAAGTTAAAAATCATTATAAAATTTAAAATTCCGGAGGATATGGTCGTGTTTTTAATAACTGTATTATTTATCAAAATAATTGTAAAATAACTGCATTATGTAATAATTGTCATCAATCTAAAAGTAGATTATGTCGTTATTGTCTTTCTTGTAAAAATGTTTGTTCTAATTATAAAGAAGAAGTTTGTTCTAAACTTAATAAACCCCCATATGTTTGTAATAATTGTAAGAATTTATCTCATTGTACTTTATCAAAACATATTTATGAAGCTAGTTATGCTTTTAATGAATATAAACAAGTTCTTTCTGAAACTAGATCAGGTATTGTAATTAATAAAGAAGAAATCAATAATTTAAATAATATTTTAGTTCCTTTAATATGTGAACAAAACCAATCTATTCATCAAGCTATTATTAATAATAAAAATAAGATTATGCACAGTGATAAGACTATTTATAAATTAATTGATTTAGGATTATTAGAAGTAAGAAATATTGATCTTCCTAGAAAAGTTAGATTTAGAGAAAGAAGAAAAGAAACAGCCATTTATAAAGTTGATAAACATTGTTTAGAAGGTAGAACATATGAAGATTTTATAAATTATATAAAGGATAATCCTGATACTCCTATCGTTCAAATGGACTCTGTTATAGGTAGAAAAGGTGGTAAGGTTTTACTTACTATTCATTTTGTTAATACATCTTTTTTGTTGGCATTTATTAGAGAACATAATGATTCACAATCTGTCATTGATATTTTTAATAATATTCAATCTATTTTAGGTATTGAAAAATTTAGAGAGTTATTTATTGTAATATTAACAGATAATGGAAGTGAATTTTCTAATCCTACTGAAATTGAATTTGATATTGAAACTGGTGAACAAAGAACAAAAATTTTTTATTGTCATCCTTCTAGTCCTTTTGAAAAAGGATCATGTGAAGTTAACCATGAATTATTAAGAAGAAGTCTACCTAAAGGTACTTCTTTTGATGATTTAACTCAAGATGATATTAATATAATTATGTCTCATATTAATTCTTATAAAAGAAAAAAACTGAACAATGTATCACCAATTACAATGTTCAGTACTATCTACAGTAAAGATACCGTAGATAAATTAGGCATTCAAGAAATTGAACCTAATAAAGTTAGTCTATCAAAGTCCATTTTAAAAAAATAAACTAGCTGAATAAGCACCATCATTTAATACAAATATTCCTATCTAGGGGTTGAATTATGAATTTCAAAAAAATTTCATTTGTTCGACCTCTTTTAGTCATGTAATAATTTATATAATTTTGGCACTTTCATACATATTTTATACAAAAAAGAATAAAAATCTATACATTTTTACTCTTTTACTAATTTTTCAAACGAAAAGATAGAATTTAACCTTTCAAAGTGGAATTTAACTTTTCATTTGAGCACTATTTACTATTTATTACAATTTGGACAAGTTTCGCTGCCATTTTTTTCAACTAATGGTTCTCCACATTCTTTACAAAGATTGCCTGTTGGCTTATCCCACGATGCATACTTACATTTTGGATAATTGTTACATCCATAGAATATTTTGCCTCTTTTTGTCTTTTTCTCTATAATCTTTCCACCACATTTTGGACAATCCATTATTTCTTTTACTTGTTTTTCTTCTTTTTTTATGTATTTACATTCAGGATAATTACTACATGCAGTAAATTCACCATATCTTCCTTTTCTAATCACTAAACTACTTCCACAATTAGGACAAACCTCACCAGTTTCTTTAGGTGCTTTCTTTTCCATTTGACCAAATGCTTTTTCTACCTCTGGTTCAAACTTATCATAAAACTCTCTTAATACTTTTATTTCATCTAATTTACCAAGTGCGATTGTATCTAGGTCTGTTTCCATTGCGGCTGTATATTTAACGTTTATTAAATCACTAAAGAATTCTTGTAATCTATCTGTAGTTTCTATTCCTATTTCTGTTGGAACAAATTTTTTCTCTTCTATAGTTACATATCCTCTTTCTTTTATTGTATCCATTATCTTAGCATATGTAGAAGGTCTACCTATTCCTAATTCTTCTAGTTCTTTAATTAGTTTTGCTTCTGTATATCTTGGTGGTGGTGTTGTGAAGTGTTGCTTTTTAGCTACATCTTTGGTTGTTAATATGCTTCCCTCATTTTTAAATTCATCCGGTAATACTTTATCTTCACTTGTTTCATATAAGGCATACGCTTTTAAATATCCATCATAGATAAGTATTTGCCCATTTATCTTAAACTGATAGTTATTATTATCTAATATTACACTAGTTGCTTCTACTTTAGCATCCGCCATTAAAGATGCTAGTGCCCTATAATAAATTATTTTGTAAAGTTTATATTCATCAGTTGATAAATATTTTTTTATATCTTCTGGGTTTCTATATACACTTGTAGGTCTTATTGCTTCATGCGCATCTTGTACATTTTCTGTTTTCTTAGATTTTTTGGCATAACCAATATAATCTTTGCCATAGTTTTCTTCTATGTATTTATAACTTGCTCCTATAAATTCATCTGATAGTCTTATTGAATCGGTTCTCATATATGTAATTAAACCTACTGTTTCACTGCCAATATCCATACCTTCATATAGTTTTTGCGCTATAGACATAGTTTTTTTTGCAGTAAATCCTAATTTAGTTGATGCCTCTTGTTGAAGTGTACTTGTAATAAACGGAGGTTTTGACTTTTTAGATTTTTTCTTTCTTTCAACGCTTTCTATTTTATATTTATCACTTAATTTAGATAAAATAGAATCAGCTTCTTCTTCGGTATTTATTTCTATATCTTTATGATTATAGTTAAATAAATCTGCTTCTATTTCATCAAATTTACTTGTTATAGTCCAATATTCTTCACTATTAAAACTAGATATTTCTCTTTCTCTATCTACAATTAGTTTAAGTGCTACGCTTTGTACTCTACCTGCACTTTTTCCACCTGTTTTGGATTGCATTAATTTAGAAAGTCTAAATCCTATAATTCTATCTAATATTCTTCTAGTTTCTTGACTTCTTACTAAATTGTAATCTATTTTAGTTGGATTTTTAATTGCTTCTAATACTTTATCTTTTGTAATTTCATGAAATAGAACTCTTTCATAATTAGTATCTTTTATACCTAATGTATCTAATAAATGCCATGATATAGCTTCTCCTTCACGGTCAGGGTCGGTTGCTAGAATTACTTCATCACTATCTTTTACTAGTTTCTTTAACTCTGAGATTAGTTTCTTTTTACCGGCTACAGGTATATAATTAGGTTTAAAATCATTATCTACATCTACTCCTAGTCCATATTTTCCTGTTGTTGCTAGATCTCTAATATGTCCTTTAGATGATACTACCTTATAATCTTTTCCTAAATATTTTTCTATTGTTTTACTTTTACTTGGTGATTCGACTATTACTAAATTTTTAGTCATTATATCACACCCCTTCACTTTTATACTTATACTAAATAAATATGATGTTTGTCAAGAAAAAGACATTAAAAAAGGAATGATATACATTCCCTATTCTACTCCATTATAATTAGAGGAGTTTATTGTTCCCACCGTTTTAGCATGTTTTCTTTGAATTGTCCAACGATTTATTTCAGTTATTTCTTTATTTCTATATGGTCTAACTGCAAAACAATAATATTGTCTTTGGTATTTCATATATAGTCTTTCAGTTGTTGGAGTGGTAATTGTTTTTCTTTTATTTATTAAATCTTTTGTTAAATTACATTTGTTTGTTTGCGAACTTTGTTTGTTTTCAGTATCATTAGTAGCTTCTGCCCCCCAATAAATATATTCATATTTACCATTAGTCACTCCGCTTGGATTATTTGGAAGTGTAAATTGAAGGGTGAAATATTTACCCTCTAAATCTTTTGGTGTTACCCATACCCCATCTTTATTACAATATCCTGTTGCCTCAGAAGTTTCGGATTTTGTTGTTGTACCCTTTACATATGCATATACCTTTCTACTTCCAGTCCAATTTATAAGTAATATATTTCCATTTGGATATTCTACCCAATTGTTTTTGTCAAAACTATAATATAATGTTCCTGTATTGTTTGGATTAGTCAGACTAAACGTTACATCAGAAGATGTTTGGGAAGTCGAACTTAAAGTAATTATAGGTTTTGATAAATCTTCTTTTGGTGAGGTAGTACTATTATTCCCTTTTGTCGTTATTTGACAGTTACTTGTATTATTTGCTCCATCCTGTACAGTTAACGTATACATACCCGCTTTTGTATATTTATAGCAAGTTTTTAAATTTAATATATTTAAAGCTCCATCAAAAACGTTCTCAAAAATTGAATTTCCTTCACTGCATTTTTCTTCATTTAAAGAAGGATTAATTTTTTTTGATGCAATGCCACTTCCGCCCAAATCAACAATTGTAGCCTTAAGTTTGTTATTGTTAGAATCATTTGTAATAGAACACTGTGGCTTTAATTTATCAATTTTGACATTAATAGTTTTTCTTGCGGTGTTACCTGCATTATCAGTAGCTTCTATTGTTACAGATGAGGTAGATGAATTAAGTAATGTAGTATATATTCTACTATTATTATCCCCTTCATACTCATCAAAATCTCCAAAAAGATTATATCTTACTTTTTTAATTCCGCTGTGTTTGTCTTCTACTTTTGCCACAAGAACTAGATCCTTATTCGTCCAAGATTCAAGAAATCCTGTTTTATGTTCATTTCCGTTTGTATCATAAATTTTAACTTCTATGGTAGGTTTGATTTTATCAATTTTGACAGAATATTCTAATGGATTCTCCTTAGAGTGTTCGCTTTTACCACTTGCATCTGCAAACTGATATGTTGTATTTAAAACTTTGTCTTTTTTTACTGTTGTCTTTATACTTTCTGGTATTGATTTTTCTTCTTTCCAATTATCATTTAAACTGGTTCTGTATGCAAATTTTATGCTTTTTCCTTCTATTTGAAAGTATACATCTTTGTTTATCCATTCTCCGTTGTAATTTGGGCCTTTGATACTCCCTATATGTGGTGTAACAGAAAGTTCCGAGGTTGTTAGATTTATTGTATAAATCTCGCTTTCATTACTTATATTACCATAATCCCTTTCTCCTGTAAGTCTATAATTTCCAGCTGTGTCATTGTCAATAAATCTATATTTAATATCTAAAGTGCCTGTTCCTCTATATGATATTGTACATTCTTCCTTTTTTGTTCCTTCGCAACTTATATCTTCCCACTTACCATTTACATATTGTTGATATTTAGATATTTTTAATTTAAGCTTGTCTATTAGTAGTGCTTTGTCACTTTCCTTAACTTTTAATGTTACTTTATTTCCCTCAGTTGATACAAGAGGTGCATCATATTTAAACACATTAAGTTCCCTTGTTCCATTTGAATATTCCAATTTAAACGTTCTTTTTTCATTTAATGCAACTGCGGTTACATTTTCAGGATATACCTTGTTATCTTTTCCATCTGCAATCGTGATTTCTTTTAATGTTTGGCCATCACTATCTGTAACGCTTGCGACTTTGGAAGTTCCTAATTTTTTTCTTAATTCATTAGAATTATTTTCATTCATCTCATAGTTTTCATCAACATATAGGTATACTTGATCAGCTGTAATTTCATTATAATTTACGGTATATTTTTTTTTCCATATCTCATTGCAATAATTGTTTATATTGTTCTTTTCTACTTCTTGATTTTCATTCCAACTCATCCAAGTTTTACTATCATTTTTTATACATGTTTTATAATCATATTTGCCATTACCTACATTAATTATGATAATATACCCTTTAAGACTTTTTTTATCCTTATATTCAGTTACATTTTCTATATGTTTTTGCTTAATTAAATCGTCTAGCTCAATATAATTAGTTTTTAATAATTCGTTTGGCCTCTTATCAGGATTATCTTTCCAATATGACTTTGCTGCTGCTAAAACGGACTTGTCTAGTTTGTCATAATATTCCTTTTCAAATTTTTTGCTTAAAGCATTATAACTCGGTACTGCAATTGCTAAAATTACTCCTAGTATTACAATAGTTGCTAATATTTCAGTTAATGTAAATCCTTTTTTATTTTTCATATTACATATGCTCCTTTTATTATTAATTACATTATATCATGTATCTATCTAATCTAAAATAAAGTTTAAAAATAAAATGATTATTTTACGTAAAAAAAAGTAAATGAAGAAAATCATTTACTTTCCAGTTAATTTTACATTATTAATTTTGTAATCATATGAATCTATAATTCTATAAAGTGTAGTCTCACTAATTGTTTTTTCTTCTTGTTGTTTAAGTGATGGAATAGTTATTATAAATGAACTATTTTCTTCTCCTTTTTTATTATAGAATTTAAATTCTAGATTAACGTCTTCTAATGTTGCATCTGAGATATTTTTTACCTTTACACTCATCGATGCTTCATTGTAGTTTTTTCTTTCTGATGTTATTTGCATATTTGAAGTTTGTAATCCAACTATTTTATGTGTCTCTTTTATTTTTTTAGAATTATTTGTTCTTTTACCAAGAAAACTTGTATCGCAGACATCACATTTTTTTATATTATTTGTGGTAAACGCATATGTTTTATCTGAGGTATAACTAACGTAGTTAATTACTCCTGCGGTTATTAATACTACTAAGGCCACTAAAACTATTATTATCTTAATCTTTTTATTTTTCATATTCATCACTACCAATCTACCCAATCTCCAGGTACCCAACAACTTGTACATACTTTACCTACTCCAAGGGAACCTCCACCACATAAATTACTAGGATCCGCATTACCAACAAACCACATTTTTCCTCCAGTATATTGCCAGTTTGTACTGTTATAGTATGCAGCGGTAGAAGTATTAGTTAAAATCATTCCTTTAAAGTTTTGTTTTGCATATGCTTGACCTGCGGCCTTACGACAGTATAATCCATATTCTTCATTTGGAAAAGCAAAGAATCTTGTTTTATTAATTTTTACTATAGCGTACAATGTCATATTAGATGATATCGTAATTGTAGTATTTGGAGAATACTTTGTACCCGTTCCATTAGAATTTGTATACCAGCCACTTACAATTACTAAATTTGAATAAGGATTATTTCCCTTCTTTTTTATATTTGGATTAGTTGATTGGCTTCTTTGATTCCCTCCACTAGGCGCAGTAAGATTCTCAAGCTTTATTTGACATGAATTTCCAGTTGTTTGACAACTTTTTGTTGTATTTGTCTGACTCATCCAAACAGCTTTTAAATGATCAAATGTAACAGTAAATGTTTTTACATTTTTTTGATTCCAAACAGCATATAATTGAATTGAATTATTGACTTTCACTTGGGCACCATCAGTATATTTTACAGTTGATGAACCGGAGCTTGTAGACCATCCCGCAAAAGTATAACCTTCCTTTGTAAATGTATTTTTAGTTAAAGTTTTTGTTTCTCCACTTTTTATATTTTTTATTGGCGACATACTTCCTGAACCACCATTGGAATTAAATGAAATATAATAGGTTTGTGTTGAACTGGAATTGTGTGGTTCACTCGTTTCACTACTATTTCCAGCTTTATCTGTACATTTTGCATAATATCTCTGTACGTTATTATCCCTTGCTAAGATTCCATAAAATCTGTTCCAAGAAGCATTTGCTGATGTTTTATAATAAATCTTGTCTCTTCCTGAACCCCCTATAGTATCAAAACATATTGGTAATACATTCGTAGATGTGTATTCTATTATTACGCTTGGTGGCGTTTTATCATATTTTATTTTAGTAATTTGTTCAATTTTATTGCCCGCATTATCTGTTACTGTTACTCTTATACTTTCATCATACATATCAGTACTAATTGGAATTAAATATCTTGTGTATCCTTTTTGGGCATAGCTTTTATATATTTCAATTGAACCATATTCGTCAGGTGATTGTTCTATTACTCCATCAGCAGTGTACCACGCTATTAATCTTTTTTCTATTTTAACATCTTTTATTCCGCTAAGTTCGTCCTTTACAAAAGCATTAAAATAAATTGCTGGTGCAATATTTGTCCATTCCATTTCTGCACTTTTAGAGCCTGTAGAACTATGAGAATAGAGTGTTTTATATGTTTTAGTTGTAACTTTTGTATCTACAAGAGGATTGGTTTTATCTATTTTAATATATTGAATATCCGAAAGACTTAAATTTTCATCTTTTTCATTGCGTAATCTAAAATCATATGCAGTTCCTATCTCTTTTTCTTCAATCTTTGTATTATCACTTACAATTATATCTTTTATTACTGTATTGTTATTTATAGTTAAATTATCAACTTTTTCATTATTTTTTGATACATTAACTATTTTATCTGTTTCAGTAAAATCGGTAGCAGTTAATCTTATTGTTACATCCTTATTTGTCCATTCTCCATTATATCGTTCGGTCCCTATAAATGATTCTATTGTTAATGTAGGATATACTTTTGGAGTTATAATTATTTCAGTTTCATCTGAAATTCTGCTTGTATTTTCTTCTGTATCGTTCCATCTAAATTGTGCTGTTACTATTCCATTGCAAATATTTGAACTGTTAACAAATGAGTGAATATTATTGCCACCTGCAATATCAACCCAAGTATTCCATTTACCACTGCACGTTTTTTCCCTATATTGATATCTAGAAAACCTGGTATGTAAATTTCCTACTTTCCCTTCATTGTCACCTGTTTTCCAATTCAATTGTACCATACCATTACTTTGTTCAACATCTGGTGCATCATATCTAACTACATGTAACTTTTTTTCTACCACCAAATCTTTTTTTTCCATCTTTGCCTGTTTCTGTTTTTATTCGATAAGTTAAATTATATGTTTGATATTTCTCTTTTGCAGTTCTTAAATCAATCGCAGTAATATTTTCTGGATAATATTCAGTGCCCTCTAAGGTTACTTCTGCTAAAGTTTTTTTCGAAGAAGATTTTTTGAAGAGCTTTTTTGTTACTCCAAGTTTTTCCTTTATAGTTTTCGGATTGTTTGTTTCTGAATAATATAAGTATATAGCATCAGCACCTCCATATGTCGCTTCAAAGGTTTCTTTTGTATTCTCCAACCAGTTAGCATCACAATTATTAGCATTTGTAGTCTCACTTGTACCTAATTTTTCTAATAAATCGCCATCTTTTAACATGCTTGTTGCTTTTTTTTCAGCATTATCTTTAGTATCAGTATCAGGTGCTAAATAACACATTTTATAGTCGTAACCTTCCACTTTTTTTACTATTATAATACGTCCTTTTAAATCGTCAACTGATTTATAACCTTTTATGTCATCTATATTTTTGTTTTCTTTAAGTTCACTAAAAGTTACTACATTAGAATATAAAAGTTCTGCAGGTCTTGACTCTGCATTTTCTTTATAATATGATTTAGCAGCTGCTAAAACAGAGCCCTCTAGTTTTTCATAATATGCCTTTTCAAATTTTTTACTTAAAGAATTATAGCTTGGTACTGCAATAGCTAGAATCACTCCTAGAATAGCAATAACTGCAAGTATTTCAGTTAGAGTAAAGCCTTTTTTGTTTATCTTTCTATTCATAACTATCCTCCCTACTATCTAATTTATTGTAACAAATTCACTAGTTTTTTTCAAGCATTCAGGTCATATATAGTAGCATTTTTTTATTTTACTAATAAACTATATTAGAAAACGTAAAAAAGGAGGAATGTTTATGTATTATTACGGTGGAGGCAGTTCATGTTGCCAAAACACTGGTTATCCTTCATATGGCTATCCAGCTTATCCTTATTATGGAAATAATACTTCTTCATATGCAATTATATTAGTATTATTTATCCTATTAGTAATTGTAATTGGTTCTAGATGGTCTCACTAACAAAGAGCTAAAAGAGTGTTAGCTCTTTTTCTTTGCAAAAATACATCTTTGTGTTATAATACCCATGTTGGAAGTGATTATATATGTTAAGAAATAAAGACATTTTAGATGAAAAAAATAAATTATTAAGACAAACTAGTAAAGAAGTTACATTCCCTATGGAACAAGACGATCTTGTTGCGATTGATAAAATGATTGAATATTTAAAAAATAGTCAAATTGAAGAAATAGCTGAAAAGTATAACTTAAGAGCAGGTATGGGTATGGCCGCTGTACAAATTGGTATACTAAAAAGATTCTTTACTGTTGTATATGAAAAAGATGAGGGGGAATTTGATGTTTATGTTGTTGTTAATCCTAAAATAACATCAACTTCTACTGAAAAAATATATGTTGAAGATGGCGAAGGTTGTTTAAGTATTAACCGCCCTACTGAAGGAATTGTTCCAAGATTTGCTAGGATTACAGTTGAAGGATATGATACAAAGGGAAATAAAATTAAACTTCGACTTAGAGAGGATTTAGCAATTGCCTTTCAACATGAAATAGATCATTTAAATGGAATATTATTTATAGATCATATAGATAAAAATAATCCTTTTAAGGATGCTAATAAATATAGAGCAATATAAAAGTAAGTTTGCAAATTACACAAACTTACTTTTTTTCTTTTAATCTAACTTTTATAGTTTCACCTGGTTTAAACTTATCTCCTGCTTTTATACTTTGCTCATATACGTAACCAGTTCCACTAAATTCTACTTTTATATTAAGAAGTTTTTGTAATATAATTACTTCACTTTTACTATAACCTGTTATATCTGGCATAATATCAGTATTAGAATTAGTTATTAAAAATACCTTATCTATTTCTGAGACAGTTGCACCTGCTTTTGGATATTGATTGGTTATTCTATTTCCATTTCCTATTACTACTACATTTATTTTATTTTTAGTAAGAGTATCTTTTACTGTATCAACATTATTATTTATATATGAATCTAATGTATACTTAGTTAGGTTTTTATTTTCTTCTTTCTTACCATTATATATTCCTAAATAATTACTTGTATTTTTAACTATTTCTTTTACAACTTCTGACATTAATTTAATACTACTAGGATTTTTAGCAGCAACATATATTATTACTTCTGGTTTATCTTTTGGAAACATACCAGCAAATCCTCTTATTACTTGATTACTATAATATCCTTTTCCTGATTCCCTAGCAACTTGTGCAGTACCAGTTTTTGCGATTATATCATATCCATCCATATAATAGTAATATCCAGTTGAAGTTTTACTATTACCATTTATTACTCTTTCCATCAAATTTTTTATTTTTGATACTGTCTCAGTAGAGGCAACTTTTTCTAGTTCTTTCTTTTCACCTTTATATATAACTTTTCCAGTATTTTGATCTACTATTTTATCAATTATATATGGTTGTAATAAGGTGCCATTATTAGATATTGATGTTAATGCTTTTATATTTTGAATAGGTGTTGTTGTAATTCCTTGTCCAAATCCTGCATTAAATACTTCTGTTTCATATTTGAATGCTAATTTGCCACTTGCTTCATTTGCTAATTCAATATTTGTTTTAGAACCAAATCCAAGTTTTTTGTAATAATCCATAAGTAGATTTCCATTTAAATGCTTATTTATTAAATTAATTACACCAACATTACTAGAAAGTGCGAATCCTTGATCATAAGTGATTTTACCCCAACCACTTCTCAACCAGTCACCTATTTCTGTACCATCTTTTGTTTTATATACTCCTGATGTATATTTTTCGCCTCCATTATATTCCCCATTTTCCATAGTTGCCATATAAGAGAATATTTTCATAGTACTACCAGGTTCATATGCATATGATATGTTATAGTCTAAGTAATTTGTCATATCTCTTAAATTAGGGTCAAATGTTGGATATGTAGAAGAAGCTAATATAGCCCCTGTTTTAGCATTAGCAACCATTATTGTCATCCAGTCTGCATCATATTTGTCTAATGCTTTAGATATTGCTTGCTCTACAAATAATTGGATACTTGCATCTATTGTTAAATATATATTATTTCCATCTTTCGCAGGTTCAGTTAATTCTTTTGTTCCTGCTATTTTATATCCATTTCTATCCTTCTGATAATAATTATATCCATCAGTACCACTTAATTCTTTATCAAACTTAGCTTCTATTCCTAGTTCTCCTACTATTTTTTCTTCTGGTTTACCATTTTCATTTTCTTCAGTTCTAAGTTTTGCATATCCAAGTGTATAAGATAAAAATCTTCCATATGGATAATTTCTTTTTTGAGTTTCAATAAAATCTATTCCAGGAAGTTTTAGCTCTTCTATTTTTTCTTTTGTTAATTCACTTATTCCCTTTGCTTTGTTGCCAAATTCTGTTTGATATATATTTTCTTTTGAAAGATATGCTAGTGTTTTATCATAGTCCATATCTAGTATCTCTGATAACTTCTTTGCGGTATATTCTTTATCAACAACATGTTTTGGATTCTCTGGGTTAGTTGTTCTAGATGGATCAAGATATGCAATTACTGTATATGATGAAACGTTTTGTGCAAGCACATTTTCATTTACATCATAAATTGAACCACGTTTAGCGTACAATACATCTGTTTTTGTTGTTCTTTTTTTAGCAAATTCTTGTAGATCAATTCCATCTATATTTTTAGATAGTGATAAATAACTTATTCTTGCAATTATTACAATAAAAAAAAGAATAGCACCTAATATAACGAAAGCATTTAACTTTATTGTATTAGTACTTTTCTTTTTCATATATGACTCCTTTATTCATTACCAATAGTTTTGATGTTATCATTATTATAACTCAAACCTTTAGAATCTGCAACCTCTTGTATCTTATCAAGAGAGGCAAGTTCATTTATTTTCATTACTAAACTTTCATTTTTCTTTTCTTGTTTAGTTAATTCTTTTTTTGATTTTTCTACTTCATAATTAATTTTTGATAGTGTTGCTTGAGAAAATACAATTACAAATGGTGAAGCAAGCACTAAAACAAAAGTGAATGTATAAATTAACTTTTCAAACTTACCCATTTTAACTTTTTTCTTTAAAAGCTTTTTCTTTTTCATATTTTCCCCTTTCACTACCTTATTTTATTCTTTCTATTACTCTTAGTTTAGATGATCTAGCTCTGTTATTGTTTTCTAGTTCTTCTAAACTAGGAACAATTGCTTTATTATTTACTAGCCTAAAATCTGGTAAATATTCATCTGGTATATTAGGTAGGCCTTTTACTCTTGAATCAATTTTTGTTTTCTCCTTGAATATATTTTTTACAATTCTATCTTCTAATGAATGGAATGTTATTACCACTACTCTTCCACCTACATCAACTATATCCAATGCTTGATTTAGAGCTTGTTTTAATACTTCTAATTCATTATTTACTTCTATTCTTATTGCTTGAAATACTTTGCGTGCTGGATGTTTATCTCTTTTTGCTTTTTCTGGCATAGCAGATTTAATTATTTCAACTAATTCTAATGTAGTTTCAATTTTCTTTTCCGCTCTTGCTTTTACAATTGCACGTGCTATACTTTTTGAATACTTTTCTTCTCCATATTCAAAAAATATCTTAGCTAATTTTGCTTCATCATAGGAATTTACGACTTCATATGCAGATAATTCTTGTTCTGTATTCATTCTCATATCTAATCTTGCATCCAAGTGATAACTAAATCCTCGTTCTTTTTCATCTAATTGAGGACTTGATACTCCAAGATCAAATAATATTCCATCTACTTTAGTTACATTTCGTTTTTTTAATTCTTCTTTTAAATTACAAAAATTACTTTTTATAATTTCATAATTGTTTCCGATACTAGATAGTTTGTTTTTGCTAAAATTAATTGCTTCACTATCTTGATCAAAGGCGAAAAGACAACCCCTTCTTACTCGCTTTAATATTTCACTGGAATGTCCAGCATAACCTAATGTAGCGTCTACGTAGATACCGTCTTCTTTCAAATTAAGTGCGGCTATAGACTCTTGTAATAAAACACTTATATGCATATTAATCACCATCTACCCAATTTGAATCAAATAAATTTTCTGCAATGTCTGATAGGTCTTCCTTATTAGTATTATAGAATTTGTTCCAGTTCTCTTCTGACCATATTTCAAGTCGATCTCCCACGCCGACTATAACGCAATTCTTTTCTAAGCCGGCGTAAGAAATCAATGGAGAGGTAATATTGATTCGACCTTGTTTGTCAAATTCCATTGCAGTAGCGCCAGAGAGAAAGAAGCGCATAAAACTACGTGCATCTTTCTTTGTGAAAGGTAGTTGATTTAATTTATTTACTATTTTATCCCAGTGAGGTTTAGGATATACAAATAGGCACTCTTCTAGGCCGCGGGTTATGATAAATGCACGTCCTAGTTCTTCTCTAAACTTTGCGGGTATTATAATTCTACCCTTGTCATCAATTGTATGGTTATATTCTCCCATCAACATATTAATCCCCCACTTTTCACCACTTTCGTCCACTGCTACCCTAATATTACTATCAAAGTTATATTTTGTAAACATTTTTTTATAAAAAATAAAAAAAGACTGTCAAATTGACAGTCTCAAATTAACTTAGTGTTATTTTTTCTTTTTATTAGAATTTAATACAAATATTAGGCCAGCACCAATTAATACACATATAACTCCACAAGTGATTGCTATTACCGAATATGTAGCTGCAGTATTTTTTACACTTACTTTTGTTCCACTTGGTTTTGTATTATTCTTATTATCATTATTTGGAGTATCTGGGTCATCCTCTGGAATATATTCCATTGCTTCTATTATTCCTTTTAAAATTTCTTTCTCATCTTTTCCGGTTTTTGTTAAATTTAATTTTAAGCTTTTTAATGTTTCTCCATCTAGTTTTTCTACTTCTATCCCATTATCATTTATTTTTGAATTATAAATATCAACTGTATTGTAATCAAGGTCTAGCTTCATAATATAATGCATGATAAAATTTTCTGCGATATATAATGTTAATTTTTCTTTATTGGATTTAGGAGTAATTGTCATTACACCATTTTCTATTTCATATTTAAGCTTAGTACCTTGGTAGTTTATTTCTTGAAATTCTGAGTTAAAGACTATTATTGAATCTTGACCAGTGGTATCACCAATGCCACCTATACTTTCTTCCTTAGCAAGTTCTGTTTTTAATGCGTTCCAACTTTCTTCTTTATCTCTTCCATTATATGATAAATTAATTTTAAGTAATTTTGGTATTTCATTTTCTCCCTCTCCAGTTTCTTCTAATGCTAAGCCATCTTTTAAAATATCATATTTATTATAATCCGGATTATACATTAATATATTAAAAGCATTATTACGAGCCCAGATTATTGAATTATTTAATACTTGTGCAGAAAATATTTCACTCTCTTTTGGCTCTTTAAATGTTACCTCAAATATATTATCTTTTATCTCATATGATGTTGTATAATTTTCACATTCTTCGCAAAATTCTTTATTAGCTATATACGTTATTTCTTTTTTCTCTTCATCAAGTTTAATTTCTGCATTAACGTTAGTAATGCCAAATAATGTAACTGTTATTAATAATGTAAATAAAACTTTGTATATTTTTTTCATTCTCCATCACCATTCCTTATATTTCTTCTTTTGGACTATTTGCCTTTGCAACTGTTATTGTAGCTATTGCTACTCCTATTAACATACAAATACTGCCTAAGATCATTGCTACTTTTGAATATGTTGCATCTGTATCTTTTACACTTACTTTTGTTCCACTTGGTTTTGTATTATTCTTGTTATTATTTTTATTTTCTTCAGTTTTAGAGTTACTTGGATCATCACTAGTGTTTTTTGCAGTTACTTCATCAATTATTTTGTTCATTAGTTTTTCTGGATCATTATTACTTATTTTTAGATTTAGTGACAATGAATTATACATATTATCACTTGAATCTTTTTTTACTAGCAACACACCATAATTTCCTATATCACTTATCTCAGTAAGTGGTAATATTTTATAACCTGGATTTGCATTATTCATATATGCAATAATTAACTTATTCATAAGCCATAAATCTATTACATCATTTTCTTTTTGAGGTATTAATTTAAATACCCCATCTTCAATAGTATATTTATATTCCTCATCATCCCTTTTTATTGTTTTTGAATTTTTGTTAAAAGTAATAGGTGGTGGTTCACTTATGTCTCCGGTTCCACCGACAAAATTTCCTTCGTAAATATTTTTGATTTCATCCCACATTACATCCGATGGCATCCCACCATTTAATTTGATTCTAAGTGTTTTAGGCACGGCCTTAGTTATGGAATCATATTTTACATTTTCATCTTTATATTCAACAAGTTCTGATTCTAAAGTGTAGGTTCTTATGTCTCCTACATGTATGATATCTGCTATTGCATAATAACCTTCTGTAAATAGTGTCACAATTAAATTTGCATTTTCAATTTCTTTTTCTTCTGGCTTAGGAAAGTTAATTGTAAGTATACTATCTTTTATTTCGTAGTTTGCAACATAATTTCCTTTGGTTGGAATAGTTTTCTTTTCTTCATCAATCTTAATTTCTGCATTAACATCTACAGCTGCAGCAAGAAATAATGTCATAGTCATTAATAGACCAAACAAAATTTTAAATATCTTTTTCATAATATAACCTTTCTTGTACTGCCTTATCATAATTTAAGTATATTAATTTATATCTTTCTGTACAAGTTAAATTATGCCTTTTTAACATTTCTTTACATTTAAAATGTAAAGAAAAAGAAATAGAGGTTGTCTATTTCTTATCTTTTATGATGTTTAGTATGTAATTTTTAAACTCATCTTTTGAAACTGTTGTTGTATCAGTACTTCCATATTTTCTGTAACTTATAAGGTTATCACTTGATTCTTTATCTCCAATTATTAATGAATATGGAATCTTTTTAGTTTGAGATTCTCGCATACGATAACCTAATTTTTCATTTCTATCATCAAGTTCAGTTCTTATATTAAGCTCTTTTAATTCATTTAAAACTTTTTCTGAGTACTTTTTATGAATTTCTGGATTTACTGGAATAATATTAACTTGAACTGGTGATAACCAAGTTGGTAATGCACCTTTAGTTTCCTCTAATATATATGCCATAAATCTATCTAGTGAGCCTAATATTGCTCTATGTAGTACTACTGGTGTTTTCTTAACTCCATCTTTATCTACATATTTTAAATCAAATTTAGTTGGTAAGCAGAAATCTAATTGACAAGTAGATAATGTTATTTCATTTCCTATTGCTGGTTTTACATTAACATCTAATTTTGGTCCGTAGAATGCAGCTTCTCCAATTTCTTCTGTATATTCAATTCCTAATTCATTTAAAACTTCACGTAATTCATTTTCTGCTTTATTCCACATTTCATCATCTTGATGATATTTTTCTTTATCTTCTGGATCTCTTAGTGATAATACACATCTATAGTTTGTAATATTAAAATCTTTATATACATCAAATATTAAATCTACAACACTTTTAAACTCTGATTTAATTTGTTCTGGTGTTACAAAAAGATGTGCATCATTTTGACAGAAATGTCTACCACGTTCTATTCCTTTAACTGCACCACTTGCTTCATATCTAAAGTCATGTGCAATTTCACCAATTCTTATTGGTAAATCTTTATATGAATGTAATTTATTTGCATATATCATCATATGATGGGGACAGTTCATTGGACGAAGTACAAATGATTCTCCATCTACTTCCATTGCTGGGAACATATTTTCTTTATAGTGATCCCAATGCCCTGATGTTTTATACAAATTAACTGTACCTACACATGGTGTTAATACATGAAGGTATCCTAATTTTCTTTCTTTTTCTTTTATATAGTTTTCTAATTCTTGCCATATTATATAACCATTTGGTAAGAACATTGGAAGTCCTCTTCCTACTAGATCATCAGACATAAATATATCTAAATCTTTTCCTATTTTTCTATGGTCTCTTTCTTTAGCTTCTTCAAGCATTTTTAAATAAGCATCTAAATCTTCTTGATTGTCAAAACAAATCCCATAGATTCTTTGAAGCATTTTGTTTTTAGAATCGCCTTTCCAATATGCTCCACTAACCTTTAAAAGCTTAAAGTATTTTAATTCTTTAGTTGATTCAACATGTGGACCACGACATAAATCAGTAAAGTCACCTTGAGTATAACAAGAAATAACTGTATCGTTTTCATCCATTCTAGATATTAAATCTATTTTATATGGGTCATTTTTAAATTGTTCTAGTGCTTCTTCTTTAGAAAGTTCATGTCTAACAATTCTTTTTCCATCTTTAGCGCATTTTTTCATTTCTTTTTCTATTTTTTCTAGGTCTTCTTCTTTAATTACTTCATCACCTAAATCAATATCATAATAGAATCCATCTTCTATTACTGGTCCTACCCAAAATAATGCCTTTGGATATAAATGTTTTACTGCTTGTGCAAGTAAATGTGCACAAGAGTGATTCATAATACTTAGTTTTTCATTTTCTTTAATATTCATAATTATCTCTCCTATTTATATTATTTTCTTCTTTTTATTTTTTTTGTATATTCCTCAGGATATATGTATTTTTTAATTTTTGGATTATTTATTCTATTTTCAAGTTCTTGATAAGCAAGTGCCGCTATACAAGGGTTTGGACTATTTCTTAAATCATTTAATATTTCAAAGTTTTGATATGATAATGCAATCCTATAGGCATCCTCATCAATTCCTTGATAATCAACTTCTCTTTTTATTAATTCTTCTGATAGAATCTTACGTAAGTCATAATCCTCCATTACTTTAATCTTATAATATATCCAGTCTGTTGGTCTATCTTCTAATCTAATCATCTCTTTTTCCCCCAATAAAAAAACTCCTAATTTTAGGAGTGAATTACACGGTACCATCCTTGGTTTAACTTAATTTAGATAACGGCTATGCCGGGATTCCTTTTCAGGTCCTACTCTAAAGGTAGTAACTATAATAAATTCATATTAGTTTACACCAAACACTAACTCTCTATAAATCATTTATTATAATCTTGTCCTTTGTCTCTGTAATTAAGGTTATATTAACACAAATATTAAAAATATTCAATATTTCATCTTAAATTTTTACTAATTAATTCTACTTCTACTGATAGTTGTTTTATTCTTTCTATTATTCTTCTTGCTTTTACTTTATCAATACTATTAGATGCAGTTGTAAAATGTTTTTCTAATTCTAAAATAGTAAAGTTCGATGTAAAAAATGTTGGAAGTCCTTCATCCATTCTGTATTGTAGTATTGGTTCAATTACTTCATCTCTTCCCCATGCAGTTAAATATTCTGCCCCTATATCATCTAGTAATAAAAGTGGAGTATGTTTTAATAAATAGAATTTTTCTGAATAATCAGTTGAAAATGAATCTTTAAGACTTCTTAGTAGTTCTGGAGTATGTATTATTACTGAAGTAGTTCCACTCTTAGCCAATTCATTAAATAATGCTGAAATAAGGTATGTCTTACCACTTCCAAAACTTCCATGTAGGTATATGCCTTTTGGATTATTTCCTTTTTTGTATTCATTTATAAAATTCTTTATTGCTTTTATTATTTCTATTCTATTTTTATCATTTGTATATATGTTCTTTATACTTGCGTTTTTTATATCTTTTGCTACATCAAATACTTGAACATTTTCTCTATATTCTTCTTTTTTCAAATATTTACACATGTCATATGAAAAGTTAATAGTATTTTTATTTTGCTTTGGGGTAAGGCAAAAACCTCTAACAGAATTAGAACAAGCAGCAAGAGATGGACAGTTACTACAATTTGTATGTTCCTTGCTAGAATCCATTAATCTTGATGTATATTTCATTCCTACTTCTTCATCTATTTTATATTGTGTAATTAGTCTTCTAAACGCTTCATCTTCTAAAGCTTTTATGTAATTTTGTTTTATTGAAGTACTAATTTTCCTGTTTAAAAATTTATCTATTTTTTCCATATAACCACCTAGGTATATTTTAGCACATAAAAAGATACTTAACAATTAGTATCTTTTGTTTTATTAGTCGCCAGCTTATGGGGTTTCACTAGTAGCATCAGTATTAGTAGTGGTATTATTAACTGCGACTATATTTATATTAAAGATTCTATTTAATTCAGAATGAGTTAGATCAATATGTATTGAATATATTGCTTTTTTTAGTGAGGGATCTTCTGAGCTTACTTTTTCAACTTGTGTTTCTGTATATATAACATCATCAACTGCACTTACAAATTTGCTTGGAAACTCATAAAACATATCACCATACAATATACCGTTCTTTTTAACAATTAATCTTTTAGTATTTGGTTGAGTGTTTGCAATAACTTTATTAAATGTTATTTCAATTCCTTGTTGGGCCTCGCTAGGTTTTAAATCTAGTCCCTTAATTTCTTTAATTCCTCCATAATTGAATAGAATGTCATCTTCTACTACTTTTACTATTTGATTTCTATACGAATTCATTTCTTTTACCGAAGTTGCGTTTTGTTGGCGTTCTCTATAGTGGTCAACTACTTTAAAAAGAGCTAATACTATTGACATTACAAGTACAAAAGTAACTAATAATTCCGCAATTGTAAATCCTTTATTATTTTTCATATCCTAACCTCCTATTCTGTAGGAACCACTATTGTTGCATATTTTTTATTTACGGCTTTATTACTATTATTTTCTTTATCACCGGAGATATTTTCTTTATCACCAGAGAACTTTATCATGAAAGCCTTTGTTATGGTTTTTGGGTTTCCATCTTTATCTTTTCTTTTTGTATAATATTCACAATAGTTTTTTAAACCTTTATCCCTTTTTATACTTTCACTTTCACAATTATTGTCAGTATCATATGTATAAATTGCTTCTATTTTTAAGGCTTTTCCTAGCTCTTCATAAAATTCAGATGAACCTGTACAGGTATTATTGACACTGACACTATCATTGCATTTAAGAACATTATTATTATTATTATTAATACTCATGGTTATCCTATTTTGTACATTATTTGATGTTTCTAGTTCCACCATTTCCTCATATAGTGTATTTGCTAGATATATTTCTTGTGGATTATCATAGTTTACTACTCTTTCATATCTACTAATTAATGGTATTACGTTCATTGCTAGATAGGTAAACATTCCTAGTACAAATACTGAAACTATTATTGCTTCTGCTAGAACAAATCCTTTGTTATTTTTTTTCATAAACTTTATCCTTCCTTACTTGATTATATTCTGATAATATTATATAATAAATTGTAGTAAAATACTAGAATAAAAGATAATAAAGGGGCAAAAATATGATTCAGTATGATGTAGTCAACGTTCCAATAGTTGATATTGTTAACCAAATTATTTTATATGCTTCAACACATAGAGCAAGTGATATCCATATGGATCCAAAAGAAGATTGCTTGTTGATTCGTATGCGTATTGATGGAGAATTAAGAGATCACACAAAGATTCCAAAATCATATGAAAGAAATTTAATTACTAGGGTTAAGCTTATTTCAAATATGAATATAACTGAAACTAGACTTCCTCAAGATGGTGCGATAAAAGGTAAAATCGAAGGAAGAGACTTGGATATGCGTGTATCTGACTTACCTACTAATGAGGGTGAAAAGATAGTTATTCGTATTCTTGATTATTCTAAAAGTTCTGGTGGTATTGATTCTCTTGGATTTTCTGCCAAAAATTTAGATTTATTAAAGAAAATGATTGCAGTTCCAAATGGTATTATATTAGTAACTGGTGCGACTGGTTCTGGTAAATCTACTACTACGTATTCTATATTACAAGAGTTAAATAAAGAAAATGTTAATATTATAACTGTTGAAGACCCAATAGAAATGAATATAGAGGGCGTTAACCAAGTACAAGTTAACAGTGAAATAGGTCTTACATTCGCTAATGTACTACGTTCTATATTACGTCAAGACCCTAATATAATTCTAATAGGAGAAATTCGTGACTCTGAGACTGCGCAGATTGCGGTAAGAGCATCTATTACTGGACACTTGGTTTTATCAACACTACATACTAATAACTCGTTAAGTACAATTGAAAGACTTCTTGATATGGATGTAGAAAGATACTTATTGTCTAGTGCACTTACTGGAATTATTTCACAAAAGCTGGCTAGAAGACTTTGTCCTAAGTGTAGAGTTTTAAGACCAACTACTGATTATGAAAAAGAAATATTTAGATTAGTTTTAAATAAAAATGTTGAACAAGTATATGATGCTGGTAAATGTGATGATTGTACAGAAGGATATCATGGACGTATCGCAATACAAGAAGTTTTATATATAAATGATCAATTAAGAAGTAGTATATCTAATCCTAATACTACTAAAGATGAATTAAACAAACTTGTTTATACTAAAGATGTTACTACTCTACTTGGAGATGGACTTGAAAAAATAATTGATGGTATTACAACATTCTCTGAAATATTTAAGCTTATTGAAGTTGATTTGGAATTAAAATCTTTAAAGAAAAAAGCTGCAGAGGAATTTGGTGAGGTTGAAAATGAAGTGGTTAATACACCTCCTCCTGTTGTAAATAATCCTGTTAATGTGGCTCCACCAATACAACAAGAGCCTAAAGTAGATGATGCAGAATTAATAATTGATGAACCTGTTAATCAAGCTAATGTTGATATAACAACCCCTTCTGTAGATAGAGTTGTTCCAATTGAAGCACCTACTCTTGAAATTAATTCTAATCAAGTAAATAATGTTGGAACTATTAATCAAGCACCTGCTAACCCATATACGTTTGTTCCAAGCCAAAATATTCCAGATGCTTCAGATGATCAAATTATAGATATTATAGATGAACCTGTTAATCCATCTATACCTCCTATACCTCAAGATCCAATGCATGCATATTTTAATCAAACTAATAACGTAAATTAAAGAGAGCTTTTAAAACTCTCTTTTTTCTTCTAGTACTAATTTTAATACTTCATTATTTATATCTTCTATTGTTCTTATTTTATTATCTCTTATACAATTAATGTATTTCCAATTATATAATTCTTTTAATTCTAGATAACAAGCTTCTGCATGTCTTAAGTGTGCTTCACTTTTTTCATGTTCATCTAAGCTTGTTCTATTTTTCTTTAATTCTTTTGCGTATTCATATGGCATATGTAAGAATATTGTTACATCTGGTTTTGGAAGTTCTAATAACCAAAACTCTAATTTATCTATCCATTGATACATATTAAATCTTTCTTCTTTATCTAGAATTTTGCTTCCTTGATGTGCTAGATTTGAAGTAGTATATCTATCTAATATTACAAAGTATCCTTTGTCTAAATATTCAATTACTTTCCCTATATTGTATTTTCTATCTGCGGCATAATATAATGACGCTACTTTAGGGTCAACGTTAACTGCACCCTCTGTGAAATAAGAAGGACAAACTTCAGGCTTTCCTAAATAAGGTCCCCCAACTATTTTACCTGTTGGTGTGTCATATCTTGGAAAATCTATTCTTATACAATTTAGATTTAAATCATTAAGTCTTTTTTTAAGAAGTTCTGTTTGCGTTTGCTTTCCACTACAATCAGTTCCCTCTATTACAATTAATTTACCTTTCATTAATACTACCCCTTTCTAGTATACAAAACGTGTTTGTATTCTACTCCATCACATTCATTATTACTTAGTACTTTTCTATTCCATTTTTCCTTGTCGAAGTTTGGAAAAAATTTATCTGCATCATATTCTTTATCTATTTCTGTTATATACATAGAATCTACATAATCAATGAACAAACTATATATTGCTGCACCACCTATTATGAACATTTCTTCATCTCTTGTCTCTAAGGCTTTTAAAAGCGTATTAAAATCATAATATACTTCTACTTCATCAGGAAATTTATAATCATCAAGTGTTAATACTATATGATGTCTATTAGGAAGTAATTTTGGTAGTGAATAAAATGTATTACTTCCCATAATGATTGTTTTACCACTTGTTTTTTCTTTAAAAAACTTTAAATCTTCTGGGATATGCCATAAAAGTTTATTATCTTTTCCTATTTCCATATTTTTTCCAACTGCGACTATTAAACTTAAATTTTTCATGTGCCTCACCTACTGTGCAATTGGGAATTTAATAGGTCCCATATGTTCATATTTTTTAACTTTTATATCTTTTAATTCTTTTGAGTTGTCAAATTTATAGAAGTCATCTATTTCTGGGTTTAACCATAGAGTTGGTGCTTTTATATCATCATTTTCATCAAATCTTTTAATTTGTTCTTTTATTCCATCTACTTGATTTACATATATATGTGCATCTTTTATACTCCAATCTATTGTTCCTGGTTTTAATCCAGTAACATGAGCAATTAAACTAAGTAGTGTTGCATATTGTGTTACATTAAATGGAAGTCCTAATGGTACATCACAACTTCTTTGATGAACCCACATGTTTAAATATCCATCTGTTACATCCCACTCACTACTCCAAACGCAAGATGGAAGTACTGCGGTTTTTAGATAATCATCTTGCCAAAGACTCATAACCATTCTTCTATCTTCTGGGTGGTTTTTTACTTTATCTAATAGTGTATCAATAAGAGAAAATTTATTAACAATATAACCATATGCGGTTCCTATTGTGTGTGCATATTCAACTCCAAAAACTTTTTCTATTTGCTTTTTTTCTCCATCTATAAGTTGAGTTGCTCTCCACTTACCATCTTCACTAATTTCCCATTCATCCCAAATATGAACATTTCGTTCTTGTAACCATCTTACATCATTTGATTGTGCTTGATAGATCCAAAGCATTTCAGTTATTGCTTGTCTAAAATATAATTGCTTTGTCGCAAGTACTGGAAATTCTTCTCTTAAATCAAAGTGTAAGTGATAAGATGGAATCTTAATTGAATTGGTACCTGTTCTATTTTCTACCTCTACTCCTTCAGATAATATTTTTTTACATAATTTAATATACTCACTATCCCATTTTGTCATTTAATTACCTCCAAAATATAAACTACTCTACTATGTTGTTATTCTCATCAAAATCTAATTTAATTACTTTTCTACTAGCTAGATAATCACACATGTGTACAAAGTTTTGATATTTATTTTTTGGAATTGGTAAGACTTCATTTCCATCAAAATCTTTATTCCAAGCACCCATATGTGATGAGATAACATTACAGATAAACTCTATATCTTCATCACTCATTCCTAGATTTTTAGTGTTATCTTTTACATATTTTGCGGCAAGTAATGGATGTTCTACTTTAGTGTATTTACTATGTTCCATACCACTTTTTAATCCATCATGTAACATAAGTGCTATAAGCATTAACTGTCGTTCTCTTTCTGTATATTTATCACCAATTAATGGATCTGATAAAAGTTCATATGCTATTCTTACAGCGGCTTTTGTATGTCTTAATAGACCTCCTTCGCCTAGTGCATATGATGGATGATATTTACCGGTTGATGATGCTGGTACCTCAAAGAAATAATCAGGTAAGCCATCTATCAAATAACAAGCATCAGCTTTTAGAGTTTGATCTTTTATATATTTTAAAACGTCTTCAAATTTTTCTACTTTATTCATGTTACCTCCTACACTACAAATAATTATATCACATCAAACAAACGTTTACAACTAATCCAATATAAAATTTAGTAAAATATTGTTTGAAACATATAGTTTATCTTTTGGAATATAAATATAATTATCTTCTTCTATTAGTAATCCTTTATTTATTAAATCATCTATATTAAATACATCTCTTATGTCAATACTAAATTTTTCTTTAAAGGTTTTTTTGCTTATTCCTTTCATTTTACGAAGTCCACATATTAGTTCTTCTTCCATCATTTTGTTTTTATCAAGTTCTTCTTCGTATATTTTGTAATTACCTTTTAAATACGAATTAATTCCTCTTGTATTTGTATATCTAGTGTTTTCTATATAACCTGATGCACCTAGTCCAAATCCATAGTAATTTAGGTTATTCCAATAATTTAAGTTATGTCTTGACTCTAATCCTTCTTTAGAAAAATTACTTATTTCATAATGTTTATATCCAATGTTTTCTAAGTAATCAATTATATAATAATACATTTCTCTATCTAGTTCTTCAGAAATTGGTTTTATACCATCTATATATAATTTAGTATTTTCTTCTATTATTAATGAATAAATCGATATGTGTTCTATATCTAAACTTTTAAAAAAGTCTAGGTCGCATTTTAAATCTTCTATTGTTTCGTTTGGAAATGCATACATTAAATCTATGTTTATATTTGAAAAATATTTTTTCGCAAGAAAAATTTTATTTTTTATGTCTTCTATATTGTTTTCTCTATTTAAAAGTTTATAAAATTTATCATTTATAGTTTCTATTCCTATACTTAATCTGTTTACTTTATTATTCTTACAAAGCTTTAAAAAATCTTCATTTATATCGGTTATGTTAGCTTCTATTGTAAATTCATAATTTGGTTTCATATTTAATTCATTTGTTATGGAAAATAATTTATTTAACTCTTTTTTATTAAGTATAGATGGAGTTCCTCCACCTATATATATTGTTTCTAGCATATCTTGTTTATAATTGTTATTTACTTCATTTGATAATTCCTCTAAATATGATAAAACTAGAGATTCATTATAAAACATTTTTGCAAAATCACAGTAACCACAAATACTCTTACAGAATGGAATATGTATATATAAGCTTTTCATTATAATTTGTGATTCCCTGGTTTGTGTTTATTAAGTACATTAGATAATTCGCTATATAATTCTTCACCAAGTATTTCTTCACTTAAATTGTCACTTATTGTTGATTTTGGTATATTCATAAAATGTTCTGTTTCTCTAAGAGACCAGTTAAATTTAATTATCTTCTCTGCAAGGATGGTTGCTTCTTCTTTTGTTATGGAATGTTTTTTTGAAAAATTTTCTCTTCCTGTTGGTACACCATTCTTACCACCTTTTTTAGCACCTAAAATAAGATTATTTTGTTTTTTCATTTCAACGAGTTTGAATGTATCTGGATAAATCTGTTCTAGCTTTTTCATATGAAGTTGAAAACTTTTTTTACATATTTTAAAATGTTTGGCAGCATCTGCCATAGTAACTTCATTATCTAAATAATAGTTTGCCTCTTCTAATAATTGTTCATTATTCATATTGCTTGTTTCCCTTCTATTATTTTTTGTAGTTATTTACGTTTTTTGTTTTCAGCATATTGATTAGAGACTTCATTATATAAATCTTCTCCTAGAGTTTTCTTTTTAAACGAATTATATAATGTTGAAGGACTAACATCACTTTCTAAGCCTCTTAGTGTTGTGTTTTGTTCAACCATATTTTTTGCTAGTTCAATAGTTTCCTCTTCACTTAATTTTTTATGTCCTAAGTTTCCACTTGTTGATTTACCTTTTATCCATTTTTCAGCTTTCACTTTATCTAGTATGGCTTGCCTTTTTGTATCTAATCTAGTTGTATCATATAGCCCTTCAAAATGTTTTACAAGGGCTGTTTTTGAAATACCTAATTGTTTAGCAATTTCACCAATTGATTCATCTGTATTTATATATCTTTCTGCGGCATATCTTACTATTTCTTTTGTAATAATCATTATTCTTCACCATCCATACTTAATACGCTCATAAATGCTTCTTGTGGAAGTTCTACACTTCCAACTTGTTTCATCCTTTTTTTACCTTCTTTTTGCTTTTCAAGTAGTTTTCTTTTTCTAGTTATATCTCCACCATAACATTTTGCTAAAACATCTTTTCTTAAAGCTTTAACTGTTGCTCTTGCAATTATATGATTTCCAAGTGCAGCTTGTATTGGAATTTCAAACATTTGCCTTGGGATTGTTTTTCTTAATTGTTCTACTACGCTTTTACCTCTATTGTAAGCAAAATCTTTGTGCACAATTACACTTAATGCATCTATTACTTCTCCATTTAACAAAATATCCATTTTAACTAAATTGCTCGTTCTATTGCCAATAAATTCATAATCAAATGATGCATATCCTTTTGTATATGATTTTAATTTATCAAAGAAATCATATACTATTTCAGATAATGGTAATTCATAGTGAATATTAACTCTAGTTGCATTTATATATTCCATGCTTACATAATTTCCTCTTTTGTTTTGACATAATTCCATTATAGGTCCTATAAACTCACTTGGAGTAAATATGCTTGTTTTAATATAAGGTTCTTTTATTTCTGAAATTGTTTGTATTTCTGGCAACTTATTAGGAGAGTCAACCATTATAGTTTGTTTATTAGTAAGTATTACTTCATATACAACTGAAGGTGCAGTTGTTATTAATTCTATATTAAATTCTCTTGTGATTCTTTCCTTTATAATATCTAAATGTAATAGTCCTAGGAATCCACATCTAAACCCAAAACCTAATGCAGTTGATGTTTCTGGTTCAAATACCAAAGAGGCATCATTTAGTTTTAATTTATTTAATGCATCTCTTAAATCTTCAAATTTTGTTGATTCGATAGGATATAATCCGCAGAATACCATTGATTTCATAGGCTTATATCCAGGTAATGGTTCGGAAGCTGGGTTTTCATCTAATGTTATAGTATCTCCTACTGCAACATCCATTATATTTTTTATACTTCCTACAACAAACCCTACTTCACCACTAGAAAGTTCATCTATTTTTTCTTCTTTTGGTGTATTTATAGTAAGTTCTGTGACATCATATACTGCACCACTTTGCATAAATCTTATCTTATCTCCAACTTTTAATGAGCCATCTACAACTCTTACTGATGCGATTACACCTTTATATGAATCAAATACACTGTCAAATATTAATGCTTTTAATTTAGAGGCACTTTTACCCTCAGGAGATGGTACTCGTTCTACAATTGCATCTACTAACTTTTTAACTCCTTCTCCTGTTTTAGCACTAGTTAATATTATTTCATCTCTTGAGAATCCAATTAAATCAATTAGTTCTTTACTTACTTTTTCTACATCTGCGTTTGGTAAATCTATTTTGTTTATTACTGGAATTATTGCAAGATTAGATTCTAGTGCAAGATATAAATTAGCAAGTGTTTGTGCTTCTATTCCTTGTGCAGCATCTACTACTAATATTGCTCCTTCACATGCAGCTAGACTTCTAGATACTTCATAGGAAAAGTCTACATGTCCTGGGGTATCTATTAAATTTAATAAATATTCTTCATTGTTATAGTGATATTTTAATGAAGCCGTGTTTAATTTTATAGTTATACCACGTTCTCTTTCTATATCCATATTATCAAGTAATTGTGCCTTTGCCTCTCTTTTGCTTACAGCATTAGTTATTTCAAGAATTCTATCTGCTAGAGTGCTTTTACCATGATCAATGTGCGCTATAATACAAAAGTTTCTTATATTTTTTTGTTGCATTTTTATCACCTTTTATTATTTTATCATAATTTGTTGCAAGAAAAAAGATTATAGTTTTTAATATCCTATAATCTTATATAGTTTAACGTTTTAATGATAAAACTTTTACTTCATTATTATTAATATAGCTATCTAAATCTTCTTCAGATACTTCTATTTCTGGATCTGCTTCATAAGTATCATTATTTTCTGTATTTTCTGTTTCGAATGAATTATATATATCCAATTCTGCTTCATTCATAGCATTATAACTCTTGCTTAATGAATCAGGATCAACTATATCTGGGTTTGGTCCTTGTAGATAAGGGTCATCATTTTCATCATATGTAGGAATATCCTCTTCACTATAATCATTACCTGGTTTTTCATTTTCATCTTCAGTTGGAGTCTTTTCATTTTCTCTTTTTGCTTCTTCTTGAGCTTCTTTATATAAACGTTCAGCTTTTTTTCTTTCAAGTTCTCCATTTTTCATATCTGCTTCTAATGCAGTATTCATTGATTCTGTCCATCCTAACTTATATGCATTAACCATATTGTCATTTACGTTAGAACCACTATTTTTATAGTTATTAACGTCTTTTTCTAATCTTCTTTGAATTTGACTATCAGATAATAATGTTTCTCTTTTTTCATAAGCATATCTATTTTTTACAACATCATTTAATGTTCCAGCATCTTCTTCAATAACTACATAAGGATTGTCAACATCTATTGCATTATAGATTGCACTATGTTTATATGATCCTTCTTCATTGGCATAATTATGTGCTGCCAAGTAGCCTTGTTTATAAGCCTCTGCAGTCTCTACGCTATTAAACCTATGTCCATTTACTTCATATGTTTTTTGTTTATCTGCTTCTTCTTTTTCTTTATCAGTTAATTTGCTTTCATCTATTTTTTCTGTAGTTGTTTTCTTTGATTCAGTAACTGTTCCATGCTTTTTTGCAAAGTCTCTTTTTTCTTCACTGGTCATCTTATTCCACATATCTTTTGTTATTGTGTATCCATTTTCATTTTTGGAATCAATTTTTTCTAATCCTCTAATTCTGTTCATATATAATATATCATCTTTTATTTCTGCATTAGAATCAATTGTTCTAGCGGCAGCTTTTCTAATTTCTGTATAACTAGGTCTAGATGATTTTTCTTTTTTGTCTTTATTTTCAATTCTTCCTGTTGATAATCTTTCAACTAAACTTTCTATATGTCTTCTTACATTTTGAATAGTACATGGACCACTTTCAGCTATTTTAATATGATCATCTAATTTTTCACCTTTTTGTACTTGAGATTCTTTATTAGTTCTATATTGATCATCAAAGCTTCCTGGTTCAGTTGATACAACAAGATATTGTTGATAATCTTTTTCGCCATTAGCATCACGATATCCACGAATCATATTAAATGCTAAGTTCTTAACACAAGCAAGTGTAGCTTCGTCATTTTCTATACCATCTGAACCATTTATACCATGATTATAGAAGTATGCAAATGTTCTAATAACTTTATCTGCATTAGTACTATTAGGTTCTTTATTAAATTCAACTATAGAGTTTTCAATCTTTTCAAACCAAGTTCTGTTTGCTTCATTTTCTATTAGACTTGCTACTCCACTTGGAGCTTTACCATTCATTGCATATAATGACATTTTTGTAGTAAAGCTTTGATATTTAGCCATTATATCATTAGTATCAATTTCATCAGTTCCAAAGATTTCGTACATTTCTTCACTTGTATAATTATTTAATACTAGCTTAGCAGCGGCTACCTCATCATAAGTAAAATGTAATGTTGCTTCTCCATCTTCTTCAAGAGCAAATACATTTTTATCTAATGCTTTTGAATTAAGTGCTTCTGTAACTGAGAATACATTTTCAGCGAATACTCTTCTTTCGTCATCTTTTTTCATTGAATTCATTAATGATTCAAAGCTTTTGTTAGTAAAATCAGTCTCTTTTCCTGTGTTTCTATCACAAGAGTTAGCTATTGCAGCTATACCTGCAGCCCCTAATACACCAGCAGTTACTCCTATAGCTATTTTAGCAGCTTTCTTTTTGTTGTAATTTTTTTCTAACAATTTTTCTTCTATATCCTTAGAGTCTTCATCTTTTTTAACTTCTTCTGTATCTTTATCATCAGGATTATTAGTATCGACATCAATATTTGTATTTTCTTCATTATCTTTAAAGGTATTGTATGCCTTATCTAAGTCATCCCTACCACTATATATATCATCAAAATCATCTGAAGTCTTTTGAGATTCATGAATATCTTCGTTTTCTATATTATTGTTTTTAGCTATTGCTTCTTCTAATGCCTCTACTCGTTTTTCTGCCTCTGGACCCTCATCAATTTCAAAGAACTTTCCAAATTTTCCTTGTTTCTTTGCTTCTAAACTTTCATAAATAAACTTATCCATAATTGGAGAATATGGGCGTTTTTCTATACTTCCATCATGCTTTTTAATATAAGCAATACCTTTTTCTCCTCTATTGTCAATAACGAGTGATTCTGTTTCATCCATAAATTCTTGCACTTTTAGATCATATTCATATAGCTCTATTTCTTTAGTATCTCTTTCTGAATTTGAATCAAACATTTTCAATGTTAATTTTTGGCTATCAGCAAGTTCCTTTATATTTTTTAATTCATCTAATGGAACTCCTTCTGGATATGTAAATTTTCCTAATCTACCATCTTTATATTCTACATATATAGTGTTTATAGCATTTACTTGTTCACCATTTTTAGAATATACTGCGCCTATATTATCTACATTTTCCCAATCAATTTTCATTATTAACACCTACCCTTTAACTCTTTTCTTACCAGTTAATTTATAACCTTTGTTTATTAAAGTCTTATCACTTTGACTTTCACTCCATTTTATATCATAACCAGCTTCTTTAATAAGTTTTCTTGTTTTATATCTATATTGATAAATTGTTTTATATTGTGCTTTTCTATTTTGTTCATATCCTACAATTGAAGTTGTTTGACTAAATAGATATGTTGTTTTTGTTTCGTATGCACTACATTTAACTGTTACACTTGAAGATATTTTAATTGTATCACTTGCAGTTAATGTTCCCACTTCTCTTGTATATATTTTAAATATTTTGTATGGGCTCGATGTACAAGTCTCATCACAGTATGACCAATCAGTTCCGGCATATACATACTTAGTTGTTAATGTATCTGCTGGTTTTTCTTTTAATGGTTTAGTCATACCATAATATTTCCATCCATCATTGCTTCCTGTTTTTACTGCATAAACCTTGGTTGAAGTTGTTGTTGTTCTGTAATAATCATAACCTTTACATACTTTTTCGGTTATACTACCAGTTTTTTCTATAACTTTACCATATATTGGTTTACCTACTGTATAAACATATTTATCAAATACTTCTTTTTTACCTAAATCCTCTGTGATTTTAGTATCTGTTTTTCCGAATTTTGGAGGGTTCTTTGGATTATAAGTAGATGTAGTCCAATCACTCCACTCACTATATTCATTTTCCCAAGTTTTCTTATATTCGTATTCGTATACTTTATCTTTTTTAATTACTTTTATACTACATACATTAGTATTTCCAGCATTATCTTTTACGTATCCATATATTGTATGAGTTCCATCTTGTGTTACCTTATATGAATTATTATTTTTATATGTTGTGCTTTTTCCTATTCCGTATGAACCAATTCCACTTGTTTTGTCATATTTTTTCTTAAATCCAATTACAACATTACTTGTATAATGGCCATCTTCATAAGAGCCACTTTGTACAGCTAGGCTACAATCTGGCTTAGTAGCGTCTCTTTTTACTTTAATACTACATACTGCAGTATTACCTTTAGAGTCTTTAACATAACCATAGATTACTTTATTGCCATCTTCATCGATAGTATAAGTTTTTTTACCATTATATGTTGTAGAAGTTCCTAAACCAAAGTCAGTAATATGAGCACCATTTGTTGTCTTTTTAGATTTAAATCCAATTACAACATCGCTTCTATACCAGTTGTTATCACCCATAGTACCTTTTTCTACTTCTAGTGAACAAGATGGTTCTGAGTAATCAACCTCTTTTACTTTAACTTTCTTAACTGTTACATCACAAACTGCTTTATTTCCAGCCTTATCTTTAACATAACCATATACTTTAGTTGTACCAATTTTTTTAACTATATAATTAGTTTTAGAATTATATGTAGCTTTAGATGAAGTTGTAACTCCATAAGATGAGATTCCACTAGTTGAATCAGTTCTACTAGTAAATCCAACATTTACATTGCTTATATAATCTCCATCTTCATTTTTTGTACCTGATAATACACCCATGCTACAACTTGGTTTTTTTGTGTCTTTTTTAACTACAACACTACATACTGCAGTTTCACCTTTAGAGTCTTTAACATAACCAAATACTTTAGTTGTACCATCATCTGTAACTACATATGAGTTTTCTTTGTTATATATTTCACTTAATCCAATTCCATATGAAGTTATTTTTGCTCCACTATTTGTTGTCTTTTTAGATTTAAATGAAACTGTTACATTACCAACATACCAGCCATTTTCACCTTTTTTACCATTTGATATTGTTAATACACACGATGGTTTTCCACTTGGAAGTGGTTTACTTCCTCCACCATTATTTCCCTTGTTGTTATTGTTTACTGGTTTTGTTACTTCTTCTTTTTCACAAATTGCTGTTTTACAATATGAATAGCATCCCAAATGAACTATTATGTAATCTTCTTCTTTGCTACATTTTAGATTGACTTTCATTTCATATTCTTCTGATTTTTTAGTTAATGTAACATACGAATTTCTAGTATCACATGTTTTACCATATTTATCAGTAAAAGGTAATACTAATTTCATATCTAACATTTCTTGTAATGTTAGTGTAACTGAATCTCCCTCTTTTTGAGGTAATCTATCAGTTGTAAAGTATGTTATTGCCGCTTCTTTCATATCATTAACATTATCTTTAAATATTCTATTATTTAATCCTGTTAAATCAACTTTTGGTAATAGCCATACTAATAATAGTACAAATACTACTGCAACTATTAATTTTACTATAAGATCTCTTAATGGAAATCTTCTTTTTTCTTCTTCCTCGTACATACGAATATCCCCCTCTCGTTTGGTTCATTATAATAACATATTTTTTAGAATTTGTCAATATTGAGTTCCACTACTGTGCATCCACTATTGAAATTATCTAACTTATATGATTTAACCTTTTTATTTAATTTTAAGTTCTTATGAACCTCATTTTTTAATGCTCCACTACCTATACCATGAATTATCAAAACTTTTTCATTTTTAAGCTTGATATTATCATTAATAAATTCCATCACCAATACTCTTGCACTATCTCTTGTCTCACCATGTAAATCTATACTTGGAATATTGTTATAAAACACTTTTAAATGTATCCATTGCCTTTTTTAAATCAATCGATGTTTTATCCATAGTTTCACAAGATAATGCTGCAGTTACATTAGAACGTCTCATTGAATCAGTAACATTGTAACCACTAGATATAAAGTATGTAAATGCTGCATGATATATATCACCTGCTCCTGTTGTATCAACTACATTAACAGGTATTGATGGTATTAATTTATAACCATTGAAATAAGTAAAACTACCTGCTTCTCCTAATGTAATGATTGTATCCTTATCAAGTTTTTCTTTTAGTATTTCATATGAATTTAGTATTGTATTCATATTTGATGGATTTATTTCTACATTAGTATATTCACTCACAAACTCCTTAGAACAAATAACATAATCAGCTAGCTTTGCAAGTTCTATTACATCTTTTGTTACATTACCTGCATCAAGTATTTTTATCGCATTTTTGTTCTTTTCAATAACCTTTTTTGCTAGATCTTTTTCATATCCATCCATATAGATTATGTCAAAACTTTCTTCTATATCTAAGTCTAAGTTATTTGTTATTTTGCTTCTAACTGTTACAACACTTCTATTTCCCTCACTTGCATTACTAATAATGTAACTTACTGGAGTATTGAATGTTGGATCATTTAAAATTTTTAGGTATTTATTGTTTATGTTTTTGGTCTTGGAATTCTTAACTATTTCGCTTCCATAGAAATCTTTTCCTACTGCTCCAGCAAAATATACTTCCTTTCCCCATTTTGATAATAATGATGCTGCATTATATGCACTGCCACCATATGTTTTGTACTGCTTATCGATTTTTATTTTACTATCTTTAGATAAAGATTTAGGAACCGGTAAAGTAATATCATACGTAGCCTGTCCTATGCAAATTATTTTCATTATATCACCAATATAAGTATAACAAATTTCTTAAAAATTTACAGCACTTTTATCGGTTTTACACGATTTTTGTCTTTTTCATACACTTTATATAGTGCAAGTGCACATTTTTTACTGTCAACAAATATAATTTTGTCGCTTTTATATCTATTTTCCAATATTCTTCCATTCTTAATTTTCTCTTTTATAAAATCATCTACTTCAACTATTTCAAATTCATTTACGACATCTACTATTGGAATGATTTTATAATTGCCCGATTTAATATCTTTAATTGTATATGCACTATCTATACTAATATTTCCTTGTCTTGTTCTTTGCAAGTCTTCCATAGTTACTGGTATTTCTAGTTTTAGTCCTATATCTCTTATTAGACTTCTTATATAAGTTCCTTTACTTACAGATACTCTAAATTTAAAGCTATCTTCATCTAAATCAATAAGTTTTATATCATATATTTCTATTTCTCTTTTTGGTAATTCAACGGGTTGATTACATCTTGCATATTCATACAGCCTTTTACCATGTACTTTTACTGCTGAGTATAGTGGTACTTCTTGTATACTCTTTCCTAAAAAACTATTTAATACTTGTTCTAGTTTTTCTTTTTTTATGGTATGTGAGTGGTTTTTATCTAAAATATTACCCGTTATATCAAGGGTATCTGTGGATATTCCAAGCTTTACAGTTGCAATGTACTCTTTTGTCTCACATGATAAATTATCAACCACTTTAAGTGCTTTTCCAAGTGCTAATACCAATACTCCAGTCGCTATTGGGTCAAGTGTACCTGTATGCCCCACTTTAGTTGTATTAAAGATTTTACTTACTATATTTACTACATCACGAGAAGTATACCCTTTTTCTTTATTAACTACCAATATTCCATCCATATTATCACCAGATAAATAATATCACAATCATTAAAAAAAAGATAGAGTTCTATCCTTTTAGTATATGGTACTTCTTAATAATTCTATTTCTCTTCTTCTAGGATTAGTATATTTTAAAATTATATTTAGGTTTACATTATATTTTCTTTTGATTTTTTCTTGTTTTTGCTAAAAAATTTAATATCCTCTTTTCTCCATTTACTATAAATATTACACATATATTTATTTTTTTAAAAAAGTTTTAAAAAAAAGGATCAAAATTTCTTTGATCCTTATGATGATGATTTTACTTGTGATGGCTCTGCTTCTATTACTGGCATAAAATAAATTCCTGATGAAGCAAGTCCTCTTGTATGAATTGATCCATTAGTTGCTAGTCTAGGGCAATAAGTTGTCCCTGGTGTTGTATCACCGTTTTCCTTACATGGACAAGAATCACTATTACCACAAGATAACCAGATTGCAACACCAGCTTTATAACCACCTGTAAATCCAGATGAGCAATCAGCTTGTGCAGTATATTTACCATCGCAAAAATTATTTGAAATAGTGTTATTACCACTTAGTATTTTTATGTCTTCTAATGTTGGAATTGTTGTTTTTGTAGTCAAATTATTTTTAATTGATGTATAACTCATAATTGTTTTTTGCTGTGTTAAAAGAACTCTTATAGTGGTTCCACTTTTTATTACTATACCAGTATAAGAATTATTACCTACAGTTACAGTTACATTTTCCTTTACAGAGTAAGAGTGATAAGGATTTAGAGTGTTATTGGTATTGCTATAACTATACTTTTTGTCCTTTACTTGAATAATTTGAGTTTGTTCGCTAAAAACATTCCCACCATCGGTTACTTTCTCATTTATCTTATCTTCACTTGCAAATTTAAATATGTTATTATCATTATTACCTATTGTTTTTTTATTAACTGAGTCATTTAAATATATATAATACTTATAACTTCCATTTTCTTTTAATGCAACTACCATTCCGGTAAATCTATTCGTATCAACACTACTATCTAAATCTCTTAGTTTATATATCACCATATCACTAGTAGCCTCATCTATTATAGCCATTTTCTTTGCGGCATCTATAAATAATTCTGCTTGTTTTTGAGTTGCATTATTTTTTGTCTTTTTTATTACATTTTGAACTGCTGGGACAGCAATCATTAATAATACTCCTAATATAACAATTACTGCCAACAATTCAACTAATGTAAATCCTTTTTTATTCTTCATAATCTACCTATTAAAACAATCTTATAATATCATTAAATGTTACATACAATAAAAGTAACATTATTAATATAAACCCAATACTGTGTATTATGTTTTCTGTTTTTGGTGATACAGGTGAACCTTTTATTTTCTCTATTATTAAAAATAATATTCTTCCTCCATCAAAAGCTGGGAATGGAAGTAAATTAATAAATCCAACATTCACACATAATAACACAATCAATTGTATTACGTTTGCGATACCACTCTTTGCGGTTTCACCAACTATTGAGTAAATACCAACTGGTCCGCTTAAATTACTTACACTTAATCCACCTGTAAATAATGATTTAACTATTACAACCATTTGTCTAAATAATGCGCCTATTTTTACAAATGGATATTTTAGTGTTGCTAGGAAACTGTTATCTGTACCTGATGTGAATGTAATTCCATATTTATATGTAGTTGTACCATTTACTACTTCTTTTTCTGGTGTTACTTTATATTCTTCTATAACGCCATTATCTTTTTTTACTTTAAAATTAACTGATTTACCCTCTTTAACTAATGTTAAGTAAAGCTGTACATCGTCTAATGTATAAGTCTTATGTCCATTTATCTCAAGTATTTCATCTCCTGCGGTAATACCTGCGGTACTTGCTGGATAGTTATCTACAGTACTTGATATAGTTGGAGTCATTATTGGTGCTTTCCAAATTAATGCATATATAAATAGTAATATAAACGCAAGAATGAAGTTGTTCCCTGCCCCAAAAAACATTATTAAAAATCTTTGCCAAACAGGTTTTGAATACATTTTTTTGTCTTTAGGTATGTTAGAATCATCATCTATTTCCTCTCCAGAAAGTTGTACAAATCCACCTATTGGAATAGCTCTAATGCAATACTCTGTTTCACCTTTTTTATCTTTTTTTCCAAAAATTTTAGGTCCCATTCCTATTGAAAATTCATAAACGTATACCCCAAACATCTTAGCAAATATAAAATGTCCAAATTCATGAACTAAAACTATAAGTCCTAATATAAGTATAAAATATAATAATGTTAACATATGCCCTCCTATAAAATACTTAAAAATAGTAAAAATCCTAATACTATAAATATTATGCTATCTAATCTATCTAATATTCCTCCGTGTCCTGGAATTAAATTAGAAAAGTCTTTTGTATTATAATATCTTTTTATTGAAGAAAATACCAAATCCCCTATTTGACCTAAAACTGTAAGAATTAATGTTACAAGAACTATTCCAACAATTCCTACAGTAGGATCTATTACTTCATAAAAGTATGTACTTGCAACTATAGTACCGATTAAACTTCCCCCAATCGATCCCTCTATAGTTTTATTAGGAGATATATCTGGTGCTAGCTTCCTTTTTCCAATTTTACGACCAGTTAGAAGCGCAAATGTATCTGTCATAGTAGCAATTAAGAATATATATATTATGTAATCTAAGCTTATATTTCTTATTGTTATAAGTAAATTAAAGCTAAGCCCTATAAATATTGTTGAACCTATTAAGAATAATGCATCATTTAAATTATATTTTTTTGAATCATTTATTAATACCATAGGTATTATGTAGATAAATATAAGAGATGCAATTATTCTATAATCCATATATATTCCTGTTGTTGATGAGTTCTCATTAAATAGAACAAACAGTGTAACTAATACATACGCAATTATTTCCATAAAAGCTGGAAATTCTTTTTTCTTTTTTCTTGCTTTTAATAATTCGTATAACCCCATCCATGCAAGTACTGCCATAAGAATTGCATATGGAGTTTTTCCAATTAATAGTATTGGTATAAATATCGCAAGTAATACAACCGCACTAATTATTCTCTGTTTCATAATCTACTCCTCCAAATCTTCTAGTTCTTTTGTTATATTCATCTATTGCTAAGTCTAACTCTTTTTCATCAAAATCAGGAAAATAAGTATCTGTAAAATAGAATTCACTATATGCCATTTGATATAGCATGAAATTACTTACTCTAAGTTCTCCACTTGTTCTTATAAGAAGGTCAATTGGCTCTAAATCATTATATAGATATTTATAAAATGATTCTTTGCTTATAGAGTTTAAATCTAATTTACCCTTTTCATAGTCAAGTGCTATTTTTTTAGATGCATCTATTATTTCTTCTTGTCCTCCATAATTTAGACAAATATTTAATATTCCACCTGTATTTTTACTTGTTTTATCTTCAACATTATCAATAGCTTTTAAAACATCTTCTCTTAATCTATCTTTTCTTCCTGAAATTTTAACTCTAATGTTATATTGTTGAAATGTCTTAATTTCTTTTTTGAAGTATTTGATTAATAAATCCATAAGATATGTTACTTCTTCTTCGCTTCTTTTGAAGTTTTCTGTAGAAAAAGCAAACACGCTTAATATTTTAATACCTTTTTTTGCGGCATGTATCGCAAGTCTTTTTAATATCTTACTCCCTGCTAGATGCCCTTCACTTCTTTTTTTACCACGTTTTGTTGCCCATCTTCCATTACCATCCATTATTATGGCAACATGAGTTGGAATACTTTCATTCATCATTTTTACCACCCTACTTATTAAGTATAATATATTTTGTTGATTACTACAATAAATTTTAAAAGTTTAAGAAAAACTTATGTAAACCAAAAAAAGATACCCTTAGAGTATCTTAATCTAGTTTAATTCTTTCTTCGATATATTTTACTACTTCTGATACCTTAAGAGTAACTTGTTCCATAGTATCTCTATCTCTTATTGTTACAGTATCGTTATTTAGCGTTTCATCATCGATTGTAAGTGCAAACGGAGTTCCAGTTATATCGCTTCTTCTATAACGTTTACCAATATTACCAGAATCATCATAACTACACATAAAATTTTTAGATAGTTCTTTATAAAGTTCTTTTGCTTTTTGGCTATGATATTTCTTTATTAGTGGTAGAATTGTTACTTTATATGGTGCTAGATAGGGATGAAATTTCATAACTTCTCTTTCTTCACCACTAGGAAGAGTCTCCTTATTATATGAATTAAATAATATTGCTAGAACTGTTCTATCAAGTCCATATGTAGATTCAATAATATATGGAATATATTTTTCATTGGTTTCAGGGTCAAAATATTCTTGTGATACACCACTATACTCTTGATGACGTGTTAAGTCAAAATTAGTTCTATTGTGTGTTCCATTTATTTCTCCCCAACCAAATGGGAATAAATATTCAATATCACATGCAGCCTTAGCATAA
>OIYG01000424.1_pt1 | contig 42223 bp, 44 predicted proteins | sample 1587861 | NCBI WGS metagenome assembly OIYG01 (sample SAMN03283272) | human gut metagenome | biome: human-associated habitat; material: feces | host: Homo sapiens | place: Peru | collected 2012
AGGATTACAACTAATACTATATGCCGACAATGAGGTTGGTGATGACTTATGTATTTGGTCTTGTATGAAAAGAAACACCGATCAAATAATGGTTGTTATTGCCGATAGGAATTGTTCTAGTAATAACAATGTATTTGATGATAAAGCATATCACTCTGCTAAATATTTTGACTATGATGATTATGATAAAGCTACTAATTATGCTTTAAATGTTATTAAAAAGAATTTCCCTAGATATTTAGATGCAAATTACAATTGCAAATTTAATTGTAATAGAAATCTAGCTGATTTAGAAAAAATAGTTGTTAGTGCTGAAGATTTAGATTATGAAGACTATTATGATTTAGCAACTTTTGAAGATGGAAATTTCTTTTGTGATTTAATTATATTAGAAGGTAAAGTTGGACTTCGTTATTCTAAATTTTTAGATAACGATCATACCGAGTTTGAAAATATACACTTTGAAGAGTTTACTCCTGATTTAAAGAGCGATGTAACTTTAATGTTGGGTATGAAACAAAAATTAAAAGATTTTGTCGATGCTGAAATAGATTATAACATAAGCATCGGTAATGGTAATATGAAAATATAAGGAGGAATAATTATAAATACAAAATCAAAAATAAAAGACCAAGAAATAGAAAAACCACTCGCACCAATCATTGGGGCTGATGGTAATGTGTTTAATTTAATTGGTATATGTAGTCGTGCATTAAAAACTGCTGGATACCCTGAAAAAGCATTAGAAATGGCTAATAGAGTTACAAGTTCAGGAAGTTATGAGGAAGCTCTTTCTATTATGTGTGAATATATAGAACCAGTTAATCAAGATTATCGAAAAGTAAATGATATTGATAATTTTGACATAGATATATAAGGAGGATTTAATGAATATTAACATTGGTAATTTAGAATATGCTCCATTTTATGAAATGAATAAAAATGAATTATTAGATTATTTAAAAAATGATTTAGATTTTAATGATAATACTTATCCATATTTAAATCACGAAGAAGTTTTAAATATGAGCGAGGATGATTTAAGAGAATTGATTATAGAGATTGTTGATGAAAACGATCATTCTATTGTAATTAATGAGAATAATTTTGATTAAGGAGGAATGATAATATAATACAAGATAAAGTTAAAGAAATTGCAGAATTAAGTTTTAAAGCAAAAAATACAAAAGATGAAAAAGAAAAAGAAAAATTAGAAAATGATGTAAAAAGAATTTTAACTGATTTAAAAAAACAAGCTATTAATAGTTTTAAAAGCGAATCAGATATAAAAAGATTTTTAGATAATATAGTTAATTTTAATAATTATTCATTTAATAATCAATGTTTGATATGGCTACAAAAACCAGATTCAAAATATGTAGCATCTTTTAATACTTTTTCTAAAATGGGTTATAAAATAAATGAGGGTGAAACAGGTATAAAAATAATATATCCTGTTTTTTTAAAGTTTATTAAAGTTAAAATAAATGACACTCAATTTGATATAAAACCTATTTATTTATTAACGGAAGATGAATTAAAAAAATTAAAAGATAAAAAAGATGATTCAGTAACACTCTACAAAGAAAAAGCAACTCATTTTAAAGTTGGAAATGTTTTTGATGCTAGCCAGACTAATATGCCCCTTGAAGAAATTAACAAGTCTTTAAATCCTATGCTTGAAGATCCTAGAGCAGATAGTGTCGCTGATGTTTTTATAAAAGTAATTTATAAAGAGTGATTTAAGGTTAAATATGATAATATTCCAAGTGGTGCTAAAGGTTATTGTGATTTTGATAATAACACAATTGTTGTTAAGAAAAACCTAAATAATTTAAGGACTTAAAACGAATAAGTTTTTAGAAAAAGCAAATAAAATTAAAACTGATATTTAGAAATTTTTTCTAATTATCAGTTTTTTGCCTAACAATTTAATTAATTATTATTTATCTCCTTCACTATTTAAACCACTTTTAATACCACTAGTTATTCCTTTAGCAATTTCTCCTGCTGCATTACCAACAGTTGGTGCCATCTTTTCAATACCTTCCTTAGCAAGTGGCATAGTTTGCTGCATTCCAAATGCAAGGATGTGTCTTCTTTTTGCAAACATAAGTATAGAACCTGAAATCATAACGGTTACTACACATATAAATATTCCTATCATTATAAATACTCCACTTGAAAAATCATCTATGCTATTTTTAGCAACACAATACTCTTTTGTTAGTAAATTATTTTTGTATTCATCAAAATTACAGTATGAAAAGCTTGGGTCTAATGCTTTTGTAATAATTTTCAAATCATAAGTCTTACCATCTTGATATTCTGCAAATTCATCAAACTTTACTCCTTCGGATTCAAGTTCTCTTTTTTTATTTTCTAATTGCACCTTTAATGTATCAACCTTTTCAGTTCCCGGTTTTGAAACTCCTTTATAAATTAAAAAGCCTCCGATTAGCAAACCAATAACTAATACTAAAATTGCACCTAAAGTAATAGATTTTTCTGCAGCTTGATACTTTTGCTCATTTAAATATTCTTTATTTTCCATATTAAGCCTCCTATTATAATAATTTTTATTCTTTAATACAATAAACTAGATAGCCTCAAATGCCACCTAGTTTATTAATTTAATTATAAGTTTTTTTACCCTTAACTAGGTATATTATAAATGCACCAAGTAATGAAACTCCCGCGATTGATGCACCAATTATATAGAAAATTTGATATGACATAGGCTTTACCTTTTGATAATAAACTGTATTATCATAATTTTCTATTTTAAATTGCTCAGTTTCTAAATCATTTATTTTATCTTCTATATCGCTTAATTCTCTTTGACACTTAGAATGATTAGTAAACCAATTTGGATCAGACATACTCATTGAATCACATTCTTGATTTTTTTGTTCTTCCGCAGCTTTTAAAGGCTTTAATTCTTCAATAATTTCTGCATATCTTTTTTCAAGTTTTTCCTTATTTTCATATGCCTGCTTATATGCATCCTTTGACCTTTGTTTATTGGTTTTGTTTGCATTAAGTTCTCTTACTCCACCAATGCCTGCAACTACTAATCCAATTATAAAACCTATTATAATTATCTTAATTGGTAATGTTAATTTTTTCTTATCCACTATACTTTAACTCCTTTCTACCATCATTATATATTATTTTTATCTTGCAGTAAATACTTCATGTGAATATTTTGCAGTAAATAATATCATAGTTTACATAGAGGTGTAAATTATGAGAATAGAATTTGATAATTTAAGAGATCTTTTAACATTTAATATAAAGTATTATAGATACGTTAATAATTACTCACAAGAAAAGCTTGCTGAATTAAGCAAGCTAAGTCCTAGGTATATAACTGATGTTGAACGCGGATTACATTGCCCTACTATTCCTAAAATAGAAAGCATAGCTAAATCTTTAAATATAGAGCCATATCAGTTATTTGTTAATATTGATAGAGATGAAAATATAATTAATAAAATGAGAAGCGGAAGACAGTATAATCAAAAATAGCTTTTATTATTTTGTCGAATTTGGTATAATGTAATTAGTTAAAGGGCTAGTATAGACTTTGAAGAGTTTATACTAGCTCTTTTACAAACTGTGGGAGGAGAGAAGAAATGAAAAAAAATACAAATATAGAAATTAAGAAAATTATATGCATTTTAATAGTTACAATATTATTTCTTATTGTTATTGATTTAATTGATATAACACAGTATATCCCACTTTCCAAAAATTATGATTGGCTAGGTATTTGTAGTGCTATTATTGGCGGTATTTTAGGAGCAATAGCTACTTTGATTGGCGTTTATAAAACTATAAATTATGAAAAAGAAAGGGATAAAAAACAAGAGTTAGAAAATAGAAAAAACAATTATTATTCTTATCTAACTTTTAGTAAACAACCTATAAAAATAACTATATCGTTAGACTCAATAACTAATATATCCAATATAAAAAATCAGAATATTTTGATTGGAAAAAATGTGGAAATTACTTCACCCAATTATTTTGATATAGAATTAAATTTTAATATGTTAAATAATATTTTTCCGTCTTCTGTAACATTAAATAAATTAACAATAAACTATGGTGATAAAAACTCATATAATGAAATTCATTTTGATAGTAGTGAGTCTTTTTATAAATATTCTAAAGGTTATAATAAAATAACTATTAAAAATGAAAGAACTGTTACTTTTGTATCCCGATGTTTAATTAATAATAGAACGAAGGACAAGTTAAGTGAATACTTAAAGCAATCAAAGCATATAGATATAATCACTGACATAAGTTTTTTAAATCCGTCTAAAATTGTAACAAAAGGAATTTTTAATGTAAATTTAGAAATATCTAATATTGAAAAAATAGGAAACCCTAAAAATCTAGGTTCAAATAAGCTTGAAATAACCTACAATTCTACAAATGCCTATTTTCTTATAGAGGATATATACCATGTAAGTGAGAAAACAAAAATAACTAGGTAACAATTCACGTTATCTAATTTTTTATTATATATTATTACTCACTAATATCTCCAAGAATAAATGGAACGGCTTTTTTTAGTTCACTTAAAGTAGTTTCTATTTGATATCCTATCTTGCCACCACTAAATATAATCTTATCATAAGAAGATGCACTCTCATCTATTACTGTTTTAAATAACTTTTTCATTCCTACAGGAGAACATCCTCCGTGAATATAGCCTGTAAGTGGTAATAATTCAGCCTGCTTAACCATTGATATACTTTTTTCTCCTACTATTTTAGCAGCCTTTTTTAAATTTAATTCTTTGTTTACTGGTACTAAAAACACAAAGTGATTACCAGATTTACCTATGGTTACTAAAGTTTTAAAAACATAGTTGGGATCTTCATTTAACACACTTGCAACTTCCATACCACTAATGGCGCTGGTATTAATATAACTATGAGTTTTAAATACAATTTTCTTTTGCTCTAACTCTCTCATAGCATTGGTTTTTTCTTCTTTCTTTTTCAAGATAAATCACTTCCTGTATTTAATTATATCACAATAATCTTATCAATTATATTTTAAAAATAAGCTCTATTTACTTTGATATATTTTCCAAAATTCCTATAAACCAATCATTACATACATATAAATTAATTACGTATGTTATGGTCATAATAATTAAAAATACCATTCCATCTTTTTTAGCACCTCTTAGTATTTTCTTTATAATAAAGCCAAATAATATAATTTCCATAAATAGAAACAATATAACTTGTAATCTAAGATTAGTAAATCCAAATCTTCCTATGTATAAGAACATTCTATAATAAGAGTTAAATATTAGAAATATAGAAAATGCTATTAAAGATAAAACTAAGCATTTAACTTTTTTATCTTCTTTAACTAAGTTTGTTTTATATATTAAATATAATATTATTCCGAAATTTATTAGTGTTACAAATAAAAGTTGGAAAAATCCTTCTCTTGCATAGCTGGAATAAATATATCCTTTAGGAACCTTAAGGAAGTTACCACAAAGTTTAGATATCTCTGATATTAAAAATAAAACAAATACAAAGTTTACTATGAAAAGCATAGTTGTAACAACTGTTTTATTTACACAACTCATTTTACTTTCTTTTAAAGCTATTTCCTTATTTTTAAATAAGTTAATACCTATTACAAACAAGATAACAAAATATATTATTCCTTTAATAACATACCACAAGTTAAAATTTACATTAATATTTATAGCAATACTAGATAAAAACTTATCAAAATAAGCATCCGCACTAGTTAAAAGTGCAAGTATTAATCCTGATATAAAAACACCTATAATAGTTCCAAATATAATGTTAATTACCTTATCATTTTTATCTTTCTTTGTATCTATTTTAATAAATTTAAGGTTTTTAAATAAATTCTTTGGAAATAGTTTAAATACTAAAAACATATTTTCTAAAGATACTTTAAAATCACTTCTTACAAGTATAAATAAATACGTAGAAATTAATAATGGTAAAACTATTATATTAAGTAACTGGTTAGTACCATCTAAATTACCTTTTAATACTTTCAAAACTAAGTTACTTATAATTATAAGAACTATTGGAATGATAAGTAAATAAGCCTTTTTATTTGTTCCCTCATAATCTTTAACTAAAATAGTACTTGATATTAAGATCATTAAGAAAGGAAACATAACACTTTTAAAATAAAAATCTATATTTAACATTCCTACAATAACTATTAAAATAGCAGATATTAAAGGAACTAATATATGTTTTTTTCTATTTTTACTGTTCATTATTATCACCCTTGTATTCTAATATATCACTTGGCTGACAGTTAAGCACTTTGCAAATTACTTCTAGCGTTGAAAATCTTATCGCTTTTGCCTTATTTGTTTTTAATATTGAAAGATTAGTCGTTGTAATACCAGTTTTTAGGCTAAGTTCATTTAGTGACATCTTTCTTTTAGCCATCATAACATCTAAATTAACTACTATCATAAAAGTGCCTCCTAAACCGTAAAATCTACTTCCGTTTTATATTTTATCGCAGCTTTTATAACTTCCGCTAAAACGTAAAATGAAAGTGATGTAAAAAAACAAATAAGTGCAACTACAAACGTTAATAAATTTGGTATAAATACACCTTTAATAATTACTATTAAAAATAGAATCATAAACATAACTGCAATTACTTTTAAAGTATCTTCTAATTTTTTATTAAAAGGACTTCCACTATAAACAATGTTAAATAAACCAATTAATCTATATACTATATAAAGTCCAATTATATAGCACATATAAAACGCTAATCTATAAATTGGTATATGTTTTTTAAATAAATCAATATCGCTTCCTTTAAACATATCATAAAGTTCTGGAATAAATATAAAACACCCTATTCCAATAATTAAAATAACAATTAACAATATAGATACTGCTTTAGCTAGTACACTTTTTTTCATAATTTTTCCTCACCTCAATTTAATAATACGTCTTATTTTATTAATTGTCAATATATTTTTATCGATTATCATAAAATAATTCATTTTTTATTTATTCATAATAAAAAAATTGTGCTATAATTTATTATAGGATGGTGGTTATATGATACAGATATTTGATATAAAAAAGAAAAAGAAATATTTAAATGATAACAATGTAACTTTACTAGACAAATATAAAAAAATATCTAATTTATCATCTGATGAGTTAGTACATTATCTAAAATCAAATAAAGATGGCTTATCAAACGATGAAGCATTAAAAAGATTTAAAGAATATGGTCCAAACGTAGTTATTAAGGATGATAAAAAGCCTTGGATATATTTTCTTTTAAACTCATTTAAAGATCAGTTTATTATAATATTACTTGTTTTAGCAGTTATAAACTTCTCTTTAGGTGATAGGTTAGGTTCATTAATAATAGTTTTAATTGCCGTTATAAGTGCTGTTATAAGGTTCGTCCAGGACTACTCGGTTTATAAATTTAACAGAAAATTAAAAGCAAGTATATATAGCCTTGCAAACGTACTTAGAGGTGGTAAAGAAAGCACCATCAAAACAGAAAAAGTAGTTATTGGAGATATTATAAAATTAAATGCTGGTTCAATTGTTCCTGCGGATGTAATTATTTTAGAAAGTAAAGACCTATTTTTAAATCAATCCGTTTTTACTGGTGAAAGTATACCTATAGAAAAAAAGGCAGAAAAAAACGATGCTAAAGACGTATTTAGCATGGAAAACATATGTTTAATGGGTTCTAGTGTAATTACTGGAAGTGCAAGTGCAATTGTAATTGAAACCGGATTTAACACTTACCTTGGTTCAATGGGAAAAGAAATAGATAACACAAAAGAAGTAACGAACTTTGAAAAAGGAATGAAAAACATAACTAAAATGTTAATTACATATATGATTGTTGTCTGTCTTGTCGTTTTGGTAGTAGATGGCGTAATTAAAGGGAATTTTAAGGAAGCTATTTTGTTTGCACTTTCAGTTGCAGTAGGTATCACGCCTAGCATGCTTCCAATGATAGTTAACGTAAATTTAACAAAAGGTAGCAAAACACTTGCCAAGAAAAAAACGCTTGTTAAGAAAATAGATGCAATTCAAAACTTAGGAGCAATAGACGTTTTATGCACTGATAAAACAGGAACGTTAACTGAAAATAACATAACCCTTCAAAAATACATAGATACAAGTGGAAAAGAAAACATAGACGTACTTAATTATGCTTTCTTAAATAGTTATTTTTCAACAGGTATGAAAAACATAGTTGATAAAGCAGTTATTTTGTATGCTAAAGAAAATAAAATAGATAATATTAAAGATAAGTACGAAAAGATAGATGAAATTCCGTTTGATTATAACAGGAAGAAAACTAGCATCGTAGTTAAAGGTGAAAATGGATACAAAATGATTACTAAAGGTGCTTTAGAAGAGGTTATAAAATCCTGCAATAAAGCTCTAATTGGAAATAAAGAAGAAAAAATAGCGAATAAAATAATAGATGTTGTAAACAAAAAGGCTAGAGAATTAGAAGAAGAAGGAATGCAGGTTATCGCACTTGCTGAAAAAAAAGAATATCCTGGTAAAGACATTTTCTCTAGTAAAGACGAAAAAGATATGATATTAATTGGTTTTGTTGGATTTTTAGATCCACCTAAAAAGGATGTTAAAAACGTATTATTAAAGCTTAAGAAGGCTGGCATAAACTTAAAAGTAATAACAGGTGACAACAGGTATGCAACAGAAAACATATGTAAAACAGTTGGAATTAATAGTGATAAAGTTTTAATTGGAGCAGATATTGATAAATTAACTGATGAAGAATTATCTTCTATGATTGATGACGTTAACATATACGCGAGATTTAATCCCCTTCAAAAAGAAAGAATAATTAGATTATTTAAAGAAAAAGAGCATGTTGTTGGATACATGGGAGATGGTGTTAATGATGCTCCATCACTACATAGTGCAGACGTTGGTATATCAGTTAATAGTGCAACTGACATAGCTAAAGAAGCAAGCGATATTATATTATTAGAAAAAAGTTTAAATGTTATTTATGACGGTGTAATAGAAGGAAGAAAAGTATATGCTAACATAATAAAATACATGAAAATGGCTTTATCTGGAGATTTTGGAGATGTATTTAGTATTATGATAGCAAGTATATTCTTACCATTTTTACCTCTTTTACCTATTCAAATGTTATTCCAAGATTTTATTTATGACTTTTCTCAAATAGGAATTCCATATGATAACGTTGATGAAGAATTCTTAAGAAAACCTAAAAAATGGAATACAAAAGGAATATCAAAATTTATGAAAGTAATGGGTATAACATCGTCAGTAATTGACTCAATTGCATTTATTATATTCTGGTTTGTACTTGGATATAATGGAGTTAATAAACAAGCATACTTCCAAACAGCTTGGTTTGTAATGTGTCTTGTAAGTGAACTTATGATTATTCATAACGTAAGAACCGCTAAAAAGGCATTTATAGAATCAAGAGCAAGCGTGACACTTACTCTTCTTACCCTTCTATCTCTTATACTTACAATAATAACTCCAATAGCACTTTGCAAAGTAAAATCATTTGACTTTGTAATTCTTCCTCTTAAGTATTACCTTATAGTTATATTACTTGTTATCTTATATATAATCTTAGTTAATATAATAAAAAAAATATATATTAAAAGAAACGGAGAATGGTTATAATAAAAGGAATCTTAGTATTTACTAATGATTTCTTTTACTTTATTTATATCTTCTCTTAATTCATTATTTTGAGTTTTAACTTCATCTAATTCTTCATCCCTATAATTAACAGTCTCAGATAAAGATTTGTTTTCTAATTTTAATCTTTCTAATTCTTTTTTTAAACTCATATTTTTCTTTTGTAAATCAGAATATGAATTATCAGTTGATGCATTTGTTTCCAAAAATAAAGAATCATTATAAATTTCAATTATTTTTAATATATCTTCTTGCTCAACATTAGTTAAATCCATATCAAATACTTTTTTATTTTTAATACAATCACATAATATATCAATTATATTTGACGTACGCATATTACCTTGTCTTTTACTATCTCTTATTTTTAATGAATAAATAAAGTCTGCAATTACATTTGGAGTACATCCAAAATCATTTGATAATTTCATTAAATTTTCTAATTTTTGCTTTCTTTCCCATTCTAAAATAGAAAACTTTCCTATTGTAGAATTATTATAATATACCCAAAGATTATTTAATAAAGTTAATTCTTGATAAATTAAATAAGATGATAAATTTTCCTTGCATTCTTCATAAGAATTAAAAACTTGGTTGCTCATAGGAAAACATGTTCCATCTTCTGACATAGCAAGTTTTAAAACATAATACTTTTCGTTTTTCTTTTGCAATATTAAATAAGACATATCATCAAAATCAACACTATAACCATATGTTTTTCCTCTATCATATTTGCATATCATTTCACAACAATTTGTATTTATATTTAAGTTTTCAATTAATGAATCCAACTTCTGATTTAAGTAAGGTGATAAAATTTTATCAAGATTAATTATACCTGATTCATGTTTTTGAAACGCATCATCAGAATTTTTAATAAATTCTAGCATAATTTCGTAGGAATTCATACCTTTATATAAACCAGTACTTTTTAAATACTCAGTATTTATACCTAACAAATGAGGTATTGATGATTTAGGAATCTTAATTTTTATTCTTTCTCCATTAGATAAAAACATCAAATAACTTTTCTTAGATAAATCATTTCTTCGTTCTTCTTCATCTTTCTCATCAAAATTATATTCATTTTCTTTGTCAAAATATCTTTGTAATAATTTATCAATTTTATCAAAAATTTCTGATAATTCATATTTATTATAGCTCATAAATATCCCCTCTTTTTATAGCTTAGTATACTAGCATTTTTTTATTTTTTTGTCAAATTATTCTGATAGCTTTCAAATTAAAAACATACAAAAAATTAGCTAGATATCTAACTAATTTTTATTACTCAACACTTTTTAAAGACTCAATCATATCTATTTTCTTTAATGCAAAGTGAATTATTATACTTACTATAATAGTAAATAACATTATCATAAATGCTGTTATTAAATAACTAGATAGCTTTATCTGATGAATAAATCTTACTATTTCTATTTCTATAGTATCTACTATTATATTAGTTAGGAAAATACCGAATATAAGTCCAAAAGCTATACCTATAATAGTTAAAATAATAGTTTCTTTAACAATATAATCATCTACTTCTTTATCAGTAAAGCCTAATACTTTAAGAGTTGCTATTTCTCTTTTTCTTTCACTTATATTTATGTATGATAAATTATATAAAACAACAAATGATAAAGCACCTGATAGAACAATTAAAATTAATACTACACTATTTAATGACTTAAGCATATTATTTACGCCTTTAATTGTTTGACTAACAGACATAATACTCATTATATTATCATCTTTAAGTAATTGTCTTGATAGTTTTTCTTCATTTTTTAAATTATCTATTTTTAAATAGGTAATATTAGTTTCATATGTTCCAATGTTATCTTCATATGTTTTTTTATTCATAAATACATAGTGACTAACATAGTTTTCACAAATACCACTAATAATAAAAGTATATTCTTTATTATTAGAATCTTTTATTATAATTTTATCACCCTTATTTTTTTTAATAAGCTGCGATAATTTATCAGAAATAACTACTTCATTATCTTTTAATTTGAGTTTCTCCCCAGTATTTAACTCTTTTAAATTAGTTATTTTTCTCATATCTTTTTCATCAAAAGGTACAAATACATTTATATTAATATTATTAGAAGTCATAGATACGATCATATTAGTATCAAGTCTTTTTACTATATGTTTATTATCAAAAATTTTATCAAGTTCTTCTTTTGAAGGTTTATTCATAACATATACCATTTCATCAAATTTAAATACACTATCATACTGTTTATCTGGTATTTCTACTATTGAATCACGAATACCAAAACCAGATAACATAAGAGCAGTACAGCCAAGTATTCCTCCAACTGTCATAAATACTCTCTTTTTATATCTAAAAAGATTTCTAACAGTTATTTTATTTGAAAAATTAATACGTTTCCAAATAAATGGTATACGCTCTAGTATTACCCTTTTTCCTTTTGACGGAGCCTTAGGTCTCATTAATTCAGAAGGTTTTTCTTTAACTACTTTTCTAATTGTTAAAAGAGTAGTACCACAAATACATATTGTTGCAATTAAAATACCAACAATAGAATTTATAGGATTAAAATCATACTTAAACACTGGAATATCAAATATTATTTTATACATTTTCCAAATATACTTTGGAAGTAAGAAAAAGCCTAGTAATGCTCCTAATATTCCACCTGAAATTGTTGCAAGGCCTGAATATAGTAAATATTTTCTTCTTATATGTTTATTACTAAAACCTAGTGACTTAAGTGTTCCAATAACACCTCTATCATCTTCTACCATTCTAGACATTGATATAAGACTTATTAATATAGCTACTATAAAAAATATAGTTGGAAATACTTTAGATAAATTTGATACACTATTACCATCATCTATAAAGCTAGAATAACCACTATCATCTAATCTATCATATATATATAAAACAGCTTTTGGTATTTCATTTAATTTAACTTTAGCATCTTTTATTTTTAAATCAAACATAGCTTTACTATCATAATATTCTTTTAATTTGGAATTAAATAATTCAAGACTACTACGATAAGTTCTATATGAATTATTATATAAAGAAAGTCCATTTTGATAGTCATTATAATAATTTAAATATATTTTATAACCATTATTATATTCTTCTATAGCCTTATTGTACAGTGATAAACCATTTTGATATTCTTTTTCTGCACTATTTATTTTATCTATTGCATTAACTAATTTTATAAAATCATCATAGTTTTCTTTATAAAGTGTTAATGCTTTTATTATTTGATCATAATTTGGTATATCTTCTGGTATTGATGCAATTATAAAATCAATGTTATCAGGATTAGTTATATAATCTTTAATTAAATCACTATTATCCGCGATAAAGTTAACCATTAATATAATCTCATTATATCCTGGTGTATCAGGCGGAATCTTGCTTATTAAATCATCTTTATTATTAACAGGATCTTTTATAAATTCTATAAATTCTTTTTGCAAACCTAAATCATATATTTTATTAACTACATTAACTATTTCATCATGAAATAAAATATTATCAGGTATAGCATTTATAATAACATTTTTTGAAATAGATGGGTTATTTATATAGTCTAACGCAGTATTTATATCATCTATTGTTATTCCATAAGAATTTAATTTAGCATTTATCTCACTTTTACCTAATTCTATTTCTTTTTTTGCGTTATCTAGTTTTAACTTATTATCATCTAATTCTTTTTTTGCATTATCTAACTTATTTTTAGTATCATCTAAGCTAATTTTAGCATTATCTAACTCTAATTTAGAAGAATTTAATTTATTTTTTCCATCTTTTAATTTATTATTTGCACTATCTAAAGCAGTTTTAGCATCATCTAACTTTTCTTGCCCCTTTTCTTGTTCTTCTTTTATTTTATTATTAGCATCATCATATATTTTACTATATCTTAAATCTTCCCTATATTTTTTTATTTTATCTATTTCTTTTAATGATTTTTCTATTATGTTATTATACTTATCACTGTTAGTAGTTTCTGCTGATGCACCATTTACTGTTAAATATATTTCAGTATAATAATCTATGTTAAAATTATCATTGTTAGTGTACGCATAATAATTTATTTTACCAGTACCAATATTAGTATTACCACGATTAGCAGTACCTGTTTCTGAATTTATGTATAAAGGACTTTTTACAATACCAACAATTTTTAATTTTTTATTTTTAAGTATATCATCATTTACTGTTATATAATCTCCAATTTTTAACTTTTCTTTATTAATCATAGCTTGTTCTACTATTACTTCAGTATTATCTTTAGGATATCTTCCCTTTAATATTTCTATTTTATTAATATCTTGATTTATACCAATTAGTTTTACCACAAGTTCTTTATTTTTAGCCTTTACTAATACATCTTTTGAATAAGACCCATATGCTTTTTTTACTGTTTTCAAATCTTCAAAAGCCTTAATATCATCTTTTGTAAGTCCTAAAGTAGACACTATTTTAATATCATAAAAATTATTATCATCATAATACTTATCAAGTGATTTCATCATATCGGGTGCAGCCATCTTTATTCCAACAAAAACCCCTACACCTAACATACTCATAACAAGTAGTGACAAAAATCTTTTAAATGAATGTTTTATTTCTCTAATACTACTTGTATTAATTCTATCTTTTTTCATGATTACCACTCTATTTCATCAATGCTCTTTGGCTTTTTATTAATTATGATATCACTTGCACTACCGTTTTTAAACTTAATTACCTTATCTGCCATTGGTGCAATTGCTGCATTATGGGTAATTATTATAACAGTCATTTTTTCTTTTCTTGCAGTTTCTTCTAGTAATTTTAAAATTTGTTTACCTGTTTTATAATCAAGTGCACCAGTTGGTTCGTCACATAAAAGTAATTTTGGATTTTTTGCTATTGCACGTGCTATTGCAACACGTTGTTGTTCTCCTCCTGATAATTGGGAAGGAAAGTTATCCATTCTTTTTTGAAGACCAACCTTATTTAGAATTGTTTTAGGATTTAAATGGTCTTTGCATAATTGAACCGCAAGTTCAACATTTTCAAGAGCCGTTAAGTTTTGCACTAAATTATAAAATTGAAAGACAAAACCAATATCATTTCTACGATACATAATAAGTTCTTTATTACTATAATTAGTAATATCTTTATTATCTACTAAAACCTTACCACGAGTTGCAGAATCCATTCCACCAAGTATGTTTAAACATGTTGTTTTACCTGCTCCAGAAGGTCCTAAAATAACTACAAGCTCTCCTTTTTCAATTTCAAATGATGCTTTATTAAGAGCTTTTATTTCAACTTCACCCATTTGATATATCTTATCTACGTTCTTAAATTCTATATATGCCATAATACCCCCACCTCTTAGTGATATATTATATAATAAAATAAGAAAAATAGCACTATAAAATTACATATATTAATAATTATTAATTTTTAAAGAAATTAATTCAAAAAAATATTATGAATCATAAAATTCTTTTAAAAATTTATAAACTATTTTTTGACATATAATAGATGATTCTTCTTCATATAAATTATATTGTTTAACACTATTATTGTTAGCAAAATTAGAAATCACTTTAATTGAGGCATAAGGTATTTTATTAGTAAAACAAAATTGTCCTAATATTCCAGATTCACAATCAACAGCTCCAGCATTATATTCACATCTTATACTATTTGCTAAATTATAATTTGAAACATACATATCAGATGATGCTATAACATCTAATGAATAATTAACACCAGTTTTCATTGCACTTTTCTTTAAGCATTCTGCTAAATCATCATCAGTTTTATATAAAGCTTTTTCTATTTTCGGAATTTGTCCTGCTAAATAACCAATTGGCATAAAATCCACATCAAATTGAAGTGTTGAAATAGGAATTATTGCACTAAATATATCATTACCATCTTGTATACTTCCAGCAGTTCCAATAATAATCATTGCCTTTATTTTATACATGTCACATAAATATCTTAAGTTACTAGCTATATTTACCTTTCCATATCCAGTAACTAAAATAATAAATTTATGTTCTTTATAATTACACTCATAAATCTCACTTTTATTTGGACTTTGTTTTTTTGAATAGTCTAATTTATCCAGCAAATTACTTATATAGCATCTATCAGAAGAAATTATTGCTAACATAAATTTACACCTCCTAATAAATGTATATTTGTTTTAATTTGATTTTATTTACATAAAATTACTTTATAGGAGGGATTTTATGGCATATAAAGTTGCATTAGATGCAGCAGCTGGAGGAACAGATAATGGTGCTAGTTCAAATGGACTTATAGAAAAAGATTTTTCATTATCTATTTCAAGATATATAAGTGATAGATTAAATGATATTGGAATAGAAAACTTTTTAGTTAGAAATAGTGATGAGACACTAAGTGATGAAGAAAGAGTAAACATAATAAAAGATACTTATGGTTCAGGAAATAATATTATTGTTATTTCAAACAGACTAAATACCGGTGTCTTAAATGGAGCTGAGATAATGTATCCACTTAGAAGTAATAGTAAACTTGCATCCTTAATTGCAAGTAATTTAGAAGACATGGGACAACCTGTTTTAAAATATTATCAGTTAAGAAATAGTAATAATACTGCTTTAGATGATGATTACTTAATTAGAAATACTGCTAATAATTTAACTATAGCAATTGATTATGGTTATGTAGATAATCAAAGTGATGCTATATTTTTAAAAAATAATTATAAAAAACTTGGAGAAGCTGTTGTTAAAGCAATAGCAAACTATGCTGGCATAAATTATACACCAAATGTGGATAGCAACTATTATATTGTTAAAAAAGGTGATAACTTGTGGAGTATTGCTAGTAAAAATAATACTACTGTTGATAACATTAAAAGATTAAATAACTTAACAAGTAATAATTTATATATTGGGCAGACACTTAAGATAAGTGATAATGACAACAATAATAATTTAGAAAACAAAAATATTTATACTGTTAAAAAAGGTGATAGTTTATGGCTTATTGCTAGCAAAAACAAAGTTAGTGTAGATGATATTAAAAGTGCAAACAATTTAACTAGTAACATTTTACAAATAGGACAAACTCTTATTATTCCAGATAAAAAACCAAGCACTAAAGAAATTACTTATGTTGTTAAAAAAGGTGATAGTTTATGGCTTATTGCTAATAAATATGATACTACTGTTGAAAAAATAAAAAGTGCAAATAATTTAACTAGTAATGCTTTACGAATAGGGCAAGTACTTACTATTCCAAGCTCCTCAGAATTCTTCACATATACAGTAAAAAATGGTGACAGTTTATGGCTTATTGCAAAAAACTATAATACTACTGTAGATAACATTAAAAAATTAAATAATTTAACTAGTAATACTTTGCAAATTAATCAAAAATTAATATTACCTTCTTAATTTTAATTACTATTTATGGTATTATATAAATAGTGAGGGTAATTATATGAAATTTGATGATCAAGTAAAAAAAGCTAAGGAAGAGAAATTAAAATATAGAATAACTAGAGATATATTATTTATAGCATTAGGAATTATATTTTTAATTGTATCTATTATCTTAGCATATAATGATAATAAAGAAATTAGAACTAATAATGTTAAAAATTCTAATAAAGTTGAGAAAACAAAATAAAATAATTGTTTTCTTTTTTTTTGCATAAAATATATTAGGTGATTTTATTGATAGTTAAGTATACTGAAAAAGAGCTTGATCTTCTTGCAAGATTAATGAGAGCGGAGGCTTTAGGAGAAGGAAATCTTGGAATGCTTATGGTTGGTAATGTTGGGATAAATAGGGTTATTGCTAATTGTCTAGATTTTAAAAACATAAGAAATATAACCGATATGGTATATCAATCCCCTGGTGGTTTTTCTGGTCCTAATAGTGCTCTTTTTCAAAGTTCTTCAACAACTGCAGAGAAAAATCTTGCAAAAAGAATAATAAGAGGAGAATACTTTCATCCCGCAACAAACGCACTTTGGTTTTATTCGCCGGGAACTGGTAATTCTTGTAAGTCAACTTGGTTTAATCAAGCTAATGCTGGTAAATACAAAAATCATTGTTTTTATGAACCCGCTAAAGGAGTTTGTAGGGCATTGCATTAAAAAAAGCTTATTAAATTGTAAGCTTTTTTTTATGGGATAATTAGCGTTTGACCTATCGTTAGTATGTCAGAATTTAGGTTATTTAACATTCTTATTTTGTTTATACTAACATTAAATTTATTAGCAATTGACCAAAGACTATCTCCCCTTTTTACTACGTAAAGGTTAGATGTATTGGAATTTCGATTTGAATTTTCAGGAATAATTAGAACCTGTCCTACCGATAATATATCACTAGTTAGATTATTAATGTTTCTTAAATCATTAGCAGATACATTATAAGCGTTTGCTATCGAATATAAACTATCCCCTCTTTGAACTACATATGTGCTAGAATTAGACACGTCAGAATAATCTCCTGTACTTTCTACATCACTTGGAATAGTTAGTGTCTGTCCTACTGTAAGTGTGTTATTTTTTAAATTATTTTTTCTTATAATTGCATTTGGTGTTGTTCCATATTTAAGCGCTATGGAGTATAATGTATCACCTTTTTGTACCACGTAAATTGTTTGTGTATCAGGTGTTGTTGTACCACTACTTCCCGTGTTCGGGATTTGAAGTGCCTGACCTACATAAATTGTGTTTGTTCCAAGATCATTTAAATTTGCAAGCTCATCTACGGTAGTATTGTTGGCGTTTGCAATTGACCATAGGCTATCTCCTTTTTGCACTACGTAAGTTACGTTAGTTTGATCTGATGGTGCCGCTCCAGGAATTACCAATTGTTGTCCAACACTTATTAAGTTTGACTTTAAATTATTTGCATTTTTAATTTCATTTACACCAACGTTAAATCTTTTTGCAATTGACCATAGACTATCTCCTCTAGCAACAGTATACGTATCATTAACTGTGTTAGCACCTGGTGCTGTATAATTATAACCTTTATAATCTGCAACTGCTTTTACTACTGACTCTGCCCACTTTTCCCAATCATTTTTAATTTGTTTTCTATCATCTTTTGTAGAATCTAAAAATGCATATTCTACTAGTATTGATTCTGCTGGTGATGTGTTTCTAATTATGTAGTAATAATCTCTATTAGGATTTGATGGAAGCTTCCTTTGGTACCATTTTCTTATGTTTTGACCAGTTTTTTCTATGTTATCAAGTATCATTTTTGATAATGTATCATCATTTCTTAGTGCATAAACTATTTCGGCACCATCGCCACCACAAAATTAGCCCTCACAAAGATTACTGCATTTATTTATATACTATAATTGGTGTTATTTTTATCAACGGTCCATTTTCATAAATAATAGCACCTTCTAAATTATTTTTTGGAATTTTTTTCCTGATTGACCTATTTAATTTAAATACTTCTTTTGATAAATCATATACTTCAACCTCTTCATCAGAATTATAAACTTTATCTATTCTTCCAATTATTGTAATTTCTTCATCTAAATTGTCTAGAAAATCATCCTTATTTCCAATAATTGAATCTTTTTTTAAATTTCCATTAAAGATATAATCTGAATCAAGTTCAAGCAATACAGGAATATTATCACTTTCTTTAATAAAAGCCATTTTTTCTCTATCGTCATCTGACATTGGTATCATATTAAATAATGCTGTATTTTTAGCAAGAGAATTAATAATTTCCATATTCTCACTCATTTCAGGCATTGTCATTTTTCCACTTAACACAATTAATTTATCCCTATCATCTTTTTCTAGATTTTCACCTTCATAATTAATTGCATTTTTTTCATCGTAAACCCAGTTAACGAAGTTTTCCATAGGATTAATATTCAAAGTATAATTTTTAGAATTTTTTTCATTTAATGTAGTTCCAAATTTAGCTACTACTAACTTACCTTCACCATCAACAGACATAGTTTTTTCATAACTTCCAGAAGTTTCTATTTTTGATAACTCTGGTATCTGACTGATATATGAATTCATTTTGCTTACATCACAATAAATATAGTCTCTAAATTTTTGCATATAATCACCTTCTTAATTTATTATTATATCTTTTTACTTCAAAAAAATAAAGACCCCACTAGATGAATAGTGAGGTCTTACTTATTTGCTATACTGATTTTTACCTTTTCTACCATAAGGATTTCGAGCTAAATTTAAATTTTGATATGTAAAAGTATTATCAGGTATTACTCCATATTTGTATTGTATTGTTATTACTCTGTCCTTATCAATAACTATTCTATCTATTAATGAATGAACTAATTCTTTTCTTGGCTTATTTAAATCTAATAGTTTTTTTATTTTTTTAGTATAGTCAGGTAATTCATTTAATTTACATTTTACTTCATATTTTCTCATTTGATTATTATCTATACTTAAATTTATTTCTTTTAATTTTTCTTCGTATGGTTTTGCTAACTCCTTATAAGTATCAATAGTAATAACTTCATTATATTTATCTTCATATAAAGATGTTAATCTCTTTGTAATGCTTTCTTTTTCACTTAACAACTTATTTATGTTATTATCTAAAGTTCTTGTTTGTTTTTCAACTTCTCGTTGTACCGTTTTATTAAGTTCTTTTAAATCTAAGTTATTTAATTGTACTGATATATCTTTAATAAATTTATCAATTATCTGATCTTCTAGATAATTATATGGAAAAAAATGAGATTGGCATTGTTCTCTAATTGGATCTCTTGCATACCTATTACAATTAACAGTCCAATAATCATGATTTTTTCTATATAGAACACTAAGTCTATTGCCACATTCTTTGCAAAATAACTTACCTTCCAATAGCCTTTTCTCTCTTCTGTTTTTTGGTTGTACATCTTTTGTATTTTGTTTTATTAGTTTAGAAATGTATTCAAATGTATCTTTACTAACTAATGGTTCATGTGTATTCTCTACTACCATCCACAAACTTTTATCTAACGTTATTTTTTTCTTTGATTTGTAATTAACTTTTGTTTGTGTATGTTGTATCATATCACCAGTATATATTCTATTTGATAAAATTTTCTTTATCGAAGAAATATTCCAAGTGTTTCTATTTATCAGTCTAGTTGAATATTTTGTTCCTTTGTAACCACTAGGAGTAGGATATCTTTTTTCATTTAACATAGTTGCAATTCTAGATGGTCCTATTCCATTTTTTCTCCATTCAAATATTTTTTTTACTATTGGGGCAGTTACAGGATCAGGAATTAAATGACCTTTGTCTTCTGGATCTCGCATATAACCAAAGCATGGTAAACTTCCAACAAACTTACCATTTTTTCTTTTTTCATTTAAAACATTTCTAATCTTAATCGAATTTTGTTTACTATAATAATCATTACAAGCCATTATAAATGTTGAAGAATCATTACTTGCTTGATTTTTAAAACTATCATAAGCTTCAAGTATTGAAATAAATCTAATATTATTTTCAGGAAAGAATGATTCCATATAATATCCTGTCATAACATGATCTCTACCTAATCTTGATAAATCTTTTACTACTACACAATTTATCTTTTTATTCTTTATATCATCAAGTAATTTTTGAAATCCAGGTCTTTCAAAATCAGTTCCAGAAAATCCATCATCAACATATTCTCCAACTAGATTAAAATTATTACTATTTACATAACCTCTTAATAATTCTTTTTGATTAATTACACTTTCACTATCAGATTCATATTTTTTGTCTTTATCTTCTTGAGATAATCTTATATAGATTCCAGTATTGAAATCTTTACCAATTAAGTTATTATTCATTTTACCTCCTTTTACTTAATTGGGTATTAAGACAAATGAATGATAACATCATAATAAAATTATTGCAAATCATTATTTAAATGATTCTCCTTTTGCTCTTTAATTATCTCTTCAATAAGATATTGTAAAATAAGATCTTTAAATGAAATGTTATTCAAATAGGCTCCTTCCATTATTAAACCACCTATTTAAATTTATGCTTATATTTATTATTTTTGAATTTTTTTCATACATATATCTACTTCCTTTCTTTTTATATTAGTATTACTAATAATATTATTAGAATTATTTATTATATTTAATTTTTATATTATATTTATTATATTATTATTGAACTAAATGTCCTTTGAGTGTAAAAAAAACATCTAACCCATTAGAAAAAATCTTCAGGTAGATCAGATGTAAACTTTTCTTTATTAACATAAATTTTTCTTTGAAATCTATGTTTATATTCCATAATAATGTAATTATTATCTGCTAATTCTTTTAATAGGCTTGATATTCTTCTTGGACCTACTCCAAGATAATTTCCTAAGTATTTATTATCAGCATAACAGTAACCTTCTTTATGAGATAAAAGCATAATTATTCCATATAAAATTTTGTTACCAACACATATATTTCTATCTAAAATTATAAACATTGGTATTTTTACATATTTATCATAATCCATTTATTACTCTCCTTTCGTATTAATATTTGTTTTTAATATTTCTAAATATCCAATTTCTAATAACTCTGTCATCATTTTAGAAATAGATACTCTATAAAATTTAGACATTAATTTAATTCTATTAAATAAGTCTATTGGTAAATATAATTTAAATATTCTCAAACTATCACTCCTTCCTAAATAGGATAATTGTCCTATTATTTTTACTGTTTTTAATTAGAGCAGGATAAGAAGATAGCACCACAAACAAAAAAACTCCTTATAATATAAGGAATTGTTATGGTGCTATTCTTATTTCGTACTTACGAAATTCATCCTACTTTGTAGGTTCATATAAAGGATGATTACTAAATATCTCCTTTATTTCTCTTAGTTTTAAATATTATTAGTTCCATCCTATTATTATAAAAATATAAAAATTAATAGGATGATAGCTCATAATGACCACCTCCTTAAAATGAAAAAAAGAAGACCTAAGTCCTCTTTGCATAATTATTTCATTTTACTATATTTTACCACTTGACTTTGATAAGTCAATGAATATCCGATGCTTTTTTGTGCTTTATTTTTCTTTTTTTTGCTTTTTTTAACTTTTTTTTGCTTTTTTAGGCTTTTCAATGCTTCTTTGTGCAAAAATATGCCAAATAATGTTTTTACATTAACTATTAAATAAACTAATAATTATTTTTTATGTTATAAAATTTCTTTATTTCGTCAACAGTTATATTAAAATTAATTGATTTATATCTAGGTAACAATTTTTCGTACATCTTTTCTATCATTTCAATTTTTACTTTATCAGCACCATTATGAAATGCCCTATGACAGTTTGGACATAATGATAAAATATTTTCAACACAGTCGACATTTATATGGTATTTTTCCCATACTTCTTGTTGATATTTAACAGGAACTAAATGATGTGCTTCCATAAAATTTTTATTTGTTTTAGCAGAAGTAAATGTTTCATGTCTTGCATTATGTTCACAACAATAGTATGCATTTTGTATTGCAATTCTTCCAAGCAATGGATTTCTTTTATACTTTTTGCTAATTTTTCCCTTTTCAATTTGTGCAGGGGCTACCTTATGTGCACCTATTGCTACGTCAGTATTAACATTTTCTTCTTTTATATTATCTATTTTTTCAAGATATTTATCATCTTTTTCTTCTTCGCTATTTTCTATATCAATTATTTCTTTTTCTTCAGTCAAAACTTTTACTAAATCATCATTTGGATTAACTTCTATTGTTTCAATCACTTCATCCGCTTTAGGTTCATCAATCAGATTAATACCAAAATCCTGAACATTGTATAAAAAATATGAATAATCAACATCACGATATAATATCTCATTCATTTCTTCTATATCATATTTAATAAAAAAATTATTATAAAAATAATTATCAAATTTTGGATTTATAGAAATACTTTTAGAATCAATTATAAATAACCTTGTATTATTTCTAATTAATGACATTATTCTACTATAATCTTTATAGTATGGAACATATTCAGATATAGGAGAATTTTGTCTTATATATTCAACAGCTTGTTCCCATTGATTATATTCCTTACATGTCATAATATAAGTGTACAAGTGATCAATTGAAACTTCATTAATATCATATTTTTGTTGTAATTCTTTTAAAACTTTATATATAAAAATTACTGGCAATATATAGTAATCCTCGTTATTATTCTCTGTATCAATAATTGCATGTATTTTTAACTTTAAAACCTGTTCAGTAATAATCTTATTAAATTCATATTTGTTTATTAAAGGATTAATAGATTTTAACTTATCATATATTGCAGTGGTTCTCTCTTTATTATATTGACCACCTCTCTTATAAAATGGTGTTTTGGTAATTAATCCAAAAAACTGTGGAATTACTAATGTTCTATGCCTATCAGTTTCAACATCAAAATCCAAATGATTTTTTGAAAAAAATTCTTCTATATTAGTCGTTTCTCTATTTGGTATACTATCAAATAAGTTTGTTACTTTTATTATTTCATCAAAACTACTAACCTTTTGTTTAGTAAATACCCATACGGATTTTTCAGTTAAAGTTTTTAAATATTCTTCAGCACTTATTTTCATTCAATAACCTCCTTATCATTGTTGCAAAAAAGAAAGCCAATTTAGGTGGTACCGCATTTCCTATTTGCTTGCAAACACATGATTTACTACCATAAAAATGAAAATTGTCAGGAAAACTTTGAATTCTTGCTGCTTCCCTTGGTGTTATTGTTCTATTTTCATATGGATGAGTAAATTTTCCTCCTGTTGGAGTATCAAATCTAGTCGTTATTGTTGGTGCTATTCCATTAGGATCTAGTCTTCCATACGATCCACTATGTACAGTTTTTATTTTTTCATTTAACACTTTATAATTTTCATTTATTTTAACTTTCGACATTCTTTCAATAGCTTTTTTGCTGTGATTAGTTTTTATATGGTTTGTTGTATTTCCTGACGATGTTTCTAAATATCTTTGATAATTATTAGTAGAATTTAAATTACTAACTTCACCGTTTTCAGTAGGCTCAGGTAAATTTGAAATCGCATCCCAAACAGTTACTTCATCAAAAAAGTTAGGATACTTTTTCATTAAAATTTCTTTTGTTTTAGTAATTTCTGTTTCTAAATCAAAGTTAATTTGTGAACCAATTATTATGGTTCTCTCCCTATTTTGTGGTATTCCATACTCTTTTGCTTTTACGACTTTATACTGTATTTTGTATGGTTTTCCATCAAAATTATTAGGATTTTCAAAAATTTTCTTAATTTCTTGAAATATTTTACCATTATGTAAATTCAAAATACCTTTAACATTTTCTAATATAAATATTTTAGGTCTAACAATTTTTACAACATTAAAATAATGTTTAAATAAATAATTTCTTGGGTCATCTATAAAACCGTTTCTAATTCTTGATCCTGCCATTGAAAACCCTTGGCAAGGAGGTCCACCTATAATTATATCTGCTTCACCAAATTTAAATACGTTATCATTGTCTACATTTTTTATATCATCAGCTATCATTTTTGTGTTCAAATGATTTTGTTCATATGACTTAGCAATTTCTTTATCAAATTCTACGGCTGAGACGATATCAAATCCTGCTTTTTCAAAGCCACATGAAAAACCACCACATCCAGCAAATAAATCAATAGTTTTAATCATCAAACTCACCTCCAGATCTGTATTTTATTGCAAATGATTTAATATAATCCAATTCTGTTTGCGTAAGATTGTATATTTCTGCTAATTCATCATCTATTTCATCAATTACATCTTTGCATAATTTATGCTTATATTCATAATCAACTTGCTTAGTACCTACATATCTTTTTGTATTTTCTAATTTTGTTTCTAGTTTCTTACTTAATTTGTCAAATTTAATTGTATCAATATTTTTAACAGGTATTTTAAAAGATTTTAATTCTTTTGTAGTAATATGCCAACAGTCAGAAATAATAGTCCAATATAACCAAAACAAACTAGAATTCAATAAACATAAAACAAAATTATAAATATCAGTTGAATATTTAAAACTTTTGTATTCATTTGAGCCGGGATTAAAAGTAAATGCCTTAATCCAGAAACAAGCACGCATATTTAAATACAATTCTTTACCTGATATTTTTTGAATTTCATAAACATTATTTTTATTTTTAGTATATATTTTATCAAATATTGATTCTTCTATATCATTTCCAATTTTTGGAATAAATTGTTCAAAATTATATTTAGATAATCTAACCTCTCTACCATTTAATAATTTTTTTCTTTCTTCATTATACCAATGCTTATAATTAGATGTATATATTTTATTTTTAGTATTTCCTTTTTGTGCAATCAAAATATTTAATTTTTGATGAACACCATCAAAAAGACAATCAGGTCTGTCTGCAAAATTTAAAATAAATTGTTTTCTAGTATTTTCTTTTACGTAATCTCTTATTTTGGACATTCTTGTTGTAGCAGTATATGACAATGGTATTATATATCCCAATACACCTTTATCACTTAATAAATCTATACTGTTTCTTATCACATCAGCATATATATTTCCATAGTTATTAACTAGCTTTTCTTTTAAAGAATATCTAGAATATTCAACATAAGGGGGATTTCCAACTATTAAGTCAAACATATTATTAATTTTATTACTTTCACTTATAAAATCATAATTATAAAAATTATTTTTTAAAATTTTTGCTAGTTTTTCAAATGATTTTTTATTTTTTAATCTATTTGAAATGCAAAAATATAACCTTATTTTTGAAATATCAGTAGATTCTTCATCTATGTCGTTTCCATGTATAGTATCACATATTTTTAAAATATTGTTATCATTTATTTTATTAGTTTTTTTCATTATATTATATTTAAGCTCAAATATATTTAATAAAAATTCACCACTACCACATGTAGGATCAATAGTTTTTAACTTATATAATAATTGATTTGTTTTGTCATTAGATAAATTTGATAAAATCTTTATACACTCTTCATAATTATGTGTATTTTTATTATCAAAAATTAATCTATTAATAATTGAATTACAGATTATATATTTTGCCACATCATTTGGAGTATAATATACACCATTAGATTTTCTTTTTTCACTTTTTTCATTTATATTTGATAAAACCTTTTGAAAGGCATCATCAGAAATATTAATTGATTTATCATTATAAATTAAATTATCTATATCATATTTTACATAGTTACCATTTAATAATATATGCAGCCCATTGATAAACTCTTTTTTAAACCTTGATATATCACTAACCTTAGATACAACAAGTCTTGTTAACGATTTATTCAGTTCTTTAGTCATTTTTACACCTTCTTTATTTTGCTGTATCTATATAAGATTGTCTTTTAAATTATTATAACAATTTTTCTTTTAACTTTAAATATCTTATATAGACTTTTCAATAATGCTTTTCATTTTTTCTTCATTATATTTTTCCATAAATTCTGCAATTTCAATATATTTATCATAATCCATTATTACAACATAATCTTTTCCATTTTTCGTAACTTTCATTGGAAGTTTACTTTTCTTCACCTTATTAAACATCTTTGATGACTGCCCTTTGTTAAAATCTCTTATAAGAGCTGAATCCTTTATATATTTAGTAACTTTCAAGCCACTCACCTCTAACCTCTACATAAATTATATCATAAAGTAATTACAATTGTAATTACTTTATGATATAAAAAGAAATTTTTTTTAAAATTTCATCTATTATATTACTTATTCATAACTCTTTAGAACAGTTAGGTTTATACTTAACATCATTAAAACCATACACTTTTTTACAATCATTGCAAATAATTGCTATATAGTCTGCACCAACAATACTAAATCCATCACCTTTTAATACTGATATATTTTTAGAATTACATTTAGGACATTTTATTTCTTCTTTCATCACTTCATTCTGACTATATGCATCCCTAACTATTTCATATCCATTTCTATCATATCTAGGAACGTATTCATCTTTATTAAATATTTTTACTCTACCAAACATAAATTCCAGTTTATCAACTTTCTTTTCTATATGATAATGCCCACAATACCATTTATCATAAGTAATACTACTTTCTACTCCATCTAAAAACTTTTCCATGGATTTATCAACTTTAGTTTGGTCTAATCCTCGTATAAACACTTCCCTAGGTTCATATTTATATGGACATGTATGAGTAAGAACTATATCAAAATGCATGCCTTTAATTTTATTCAAAATATTATCCATTTCTATTTCTGTTAATTGTTCATCTTTAAACCACTCATATCCATGTAGTAATCTATACTGTTTATCTACTGAATATGCTCCACCAATTACTAGAATTTTTTTACCATCAATATTATAAGTTTCTCCATCTTTTGCAAATACTAAATTTGGATATTCTTCTTCAATAAATACTTTTCCACCAAACATTTCAACTTCTTTATAAGTAGATATGTTTTCTGGTCTTTCTTCATGATTTCCTCTTACACAAAATAATTTTAATTTAAGCTTTTTTAAATATTCTTTGCAATTTTTATCTTCTTCATTTAAATAATAATTAATTCCGACATCTCCTAATAATATCAACATATTATCACTATCTTTTTTTAACTTATAAATTCGAGAAAAATCTCTATGAGTATCTCCTGTAATATAAATCATTTTGCCACCTCAATGTATGCTTTTTTCTCATTTGAAGTATTTTGTTGAAATCTTAAAAAAATTTTATTTTTTACATTTTTTTCAAATTGAATTATATATTTTTCATTTTTAAATACTCTCTTTGCCCTTTTAACATAATCAATAAATTTTCTTGATTCCCCAGTACTTGAATTTAATTCTTTTAATATTAGATGTTTATCTATCTTTGTATGTCGTTTTTTCCCTTTTAAAATTCTTTTAGTTTCTCTTTTTTTCATATCATCAATTTTTCTGTACAATTTATAGAAAAATTTTGTTAATGTTTTATCTCTAAATTTAATATACTTTCCATCAAATGAAAATCCTAAATAGCTTATAAATTCATTTCCATCCTTCATTCCACTAATATACTTATGTAATGATATTATTTTCTTATCTTTATACAAATATCCAGATGTCTTACTCACATTCATTTTTAACATTGGATACATATCTTTTATTACATTCAAAGAATCCCAAATTTCAGTTATAGAACCAACTTCAATTTTAGGAATAATAACAATTATATCATCAGAATATCTCCTATACATTCCATTTTTATTCTTGACATATTCGTTTACTAATTTATCAAAGTTTATCATATAAATATTTGCAAATATACCACTTAATGGAGACCCCTGCGGTATACCATATTTTTCCTTATTTATCTTTATACTTGCTTTTAGATCTTTCTTTGCAATTTTCCATGGGATTTTATCGAATAGACTATTATTATTTTTTATACTTTCTTTTGTTTCTATTTTATTAAAAATTAAATATTTTTCTATTATTTCTTTTTCTATATAAGCATATTTTGTCATACTTCTAAATACTTTATAAAAATCATCGTCTAATTTATTCACAGATAGGATTTCACATAAATTTCTTTTTAATAAATCATGTTCAATATAATCAAAAAATTTAGAAAAATCACTTACAAGTATATAGCATTCATCATGTTTTTTTATAAAATCAAATGCCTCTTTTGCAAATTCTATATTTGTTTTCCCTTTTAAATTTGTTCTATATGCTATAACTGAATCATGTAAATTATTTTTATAACAATAATTATTATATTTATTATTTAAATTATATGAATACCATTGATAAATACATCGATCGATGTGTGAAACATATTTAATTGGCCTCTCTTTAAATTTCCAATGCTGATGTGTATTTTCATCCACTTCACTGCAAAATTTTTTAAATTTTAATGTATAGCTTATAAATGGAAAAAAGGAATGTTTCTTTATGTATTCCTTATCTTTTACCTTGTCTATCACATCTCGTATATTAACTACTTTATCAATGTGTTTATAATGCCTAGGTTTAAAAATTTTATTTTTCATTATTACCTCCAAATTAAAGAAACACATCCTGGTTACAGCCGCCAATATGGATGTGTTCATTAATAACTTTTCAATTTTTACTCTTCACAATTAAAAATTTACTTAGTCCTTTTCAATGCTGTCCTCTTACATTAGTTATAGTATAATAATAGTAGATGAATTATTGAATATGTTTGTTCAATTCTTCACATATCTAATATCAACTATTAAGTCAAAGCGAGGTGGTTCTATTATGAACTTTAACTTTAACCTAATAATTATCAACTTAGTGTTGACAATTAACATTTAACACACACGAGTACATTTTACCGTGGCAATATATATTATAATCATTTTTAACACTAAGTCAATGAATATGTTAATTTTTAATTCATATATGTAGATTTTTATAACATATCTTATATTTCAGTAAAACTTAGCTTAGGAAAAAATAGCATTTATTCATCAAATAAATACTATTTTTACATTATTTAATATCTTTCTAGATAAAATTATACTATCTAACTCAATCGTTTAAATACAGCCGTCTTAATACCCTTATAAATTTAATCCATGTAAGAGCTAAGTCTCTCCTCCTGCATTTAAGTGATTAGATATAACTATATCATCACTACTAGTAATGTTTGGTGTAATTACATTTATTCTATCAGTTGGATTTAAAGTAACATCCTCACTCCTAGTTATAACAACAGGTATCCCTAAATCTTTAAACCTATTATATATATAATTAGCAATTTTTAAAGTATAGTCCTTTTCTATTATATCTCCGCTTGAAGAGCCTGGATCTGTTCCACCATGTCCAGCATCTACTATAATCATGTTATCACTCCTTCAAAGTATTTTATGATTAATACCCAATATGGTGTTACACAAATAACTTATCCACAATAAAAAAACAAGAAATCTAATTCTTGTCATTTTTATTTTTTAACTTTTTAATTTTTCTTTTATATCTTTTTTTTAACACCTTCAAATTAGGGAAAGATTTCATTAATCTCTTACCAAACTTAGAATTATTTGTAACATACTCTCTTACCTTTTTAGTTATTTCCTCCGTATTATCCATAACTATTTTATTAGTTTTCAAATGTAACTTAGTAATTATCGAATAAGATGCTATATTATCTATAGCAAACAATATAAATAAAACAATTGCAATTGGATTTAATACATTCTTTGGTATACTAGTAAGAAAATTGCTTATAAATGGATTTAAAATATACATTAAAAAACACCCTAAAAGTCCAAATGGAACCATAGTTTCTAAACATATTCTGCCATTTATATTAAACTTTCTATCACTATAATCCCACCATCTAGCTTTAAACAGTTTTTCCATAATATAACTAGTTAAATATTCTAAAATAGAACATATTACCATAGACATTATAAATAATGCTACAAAATCATTTATATATCTTTTAAGTAGAAGTATTATAAGTATGCATCCACAACCATATATAGGACAATAAGGACCCATTAAAAAACCTCTATTTACTAATGTTTTATCTTTATATAATGTAAAAGATATTTCCATTATCCAGCCTATAAATGAATATATTAAAAATAAAATAAAGTAAAAACATAAATCATTAAACATAGCATCACCTTCTAGTAATAGTATAACAAACTATTTAAATAATTTAAAATAAAAAACTCTAGATATCTAAAGTTTTTAAATTACTTTACAATTAATTTAGGCATACTAGCAATTTTTTCAACATCTAATTCACTATCAGAATATGACATTTCTCTAAATGGCATATAAAGATTCATGTCATATAGTGCTAAAGCAATATCCTTTGTATAATTAAATTTATGTATAAGATCTGTAATTTTATCTAAATCAGATTCACTTTTTATATTATTTAAATAAGTAAGTAATCTTATATCAACAGACCTTAATTTATCTATTGATATTTCTTTATATGAAATAAATTCATTTCCATAATGTGTACTATCTCTAGAAACTTTAACATCACTTGATACTAAAAAGTCAACATTATGCATGTTAAAAGGATCATACTCAAATTCATCTTTATATAAATCATCTAAATAAGGTACCGAAAGTGATATACCATCATTTCCATTAACATGAGATGTAATATCAGATAAAATTTCTAAACGTTCTTTAGAATATTTTTCTATTCCTAAATCATTTATATTTTTTAAAGATAATATACCATTTTTTGTAATGGAAGATGCATGTTTATATGATGTATTATGATGATATCTAGCATTATTAACTTTGTATTCACCCAATTTAAAAGTACTTAAAGTATCTTCTATATACTCTAATATGTTCTTTTTATCTATATATATTTTATTCATAATTTAAAACCCCTTTTTTTAAATTGCTAATTATACTAACATATTTTAAAATAAAAATCAAATCTTTTATAACTTAAATTTACTTAATATAAAAAGAAAATCAACTACTGATTTTCTTATTCACTTTCCTTTGTAAGTTTTACCTCACAATTTCCTTCTTTACCATTTCTTATATAAGTAACCTTTACTGTATCACCTATCTTATGTTTATATAAATAATACTTAAATTCTGCCGTTGTAGTAATTTTTTCATTATCAATTTTTGTTATTATATCACCATCTTTTAATCCTGCTAAAGAAGCTGGATAACCGATATTAACTTTAATAAGCATTACACCTGATGAAATATTAGAATCAACTTTTATTCCATATCTATTTAATAAATATCTATTAGTTAAATCAACTATTTGAACTCCCATCATAGGTCTTTTTATAGCTTGTCCTTTTTCTAAATAAGAAACGTAGTCCATAGCATCCTCAATAGGTATAGCAAATCCCATACCTTCTACTTCATCATTAACTAATTTCAAAGAAGTAATACCAATTACATCACCAGCTAAATTAACAAGAGGGCCACCACTATTACCAGGACTAATTGCAGCATCTGTTTGAAGAACTTTTACAGTAAAAGACTCATTACTACTATTAGAAGAAGTTGTAGAAACTAATCTATCCTTACCAGATAAAATTCCTTTTGTTACAGTACCCAAATAAGTAGAACCCATTGGTGAACCTACAGTAAAAACTGTATTTCCTATTTTTATATTTGAACTAGTACCAATACTTGCAACTTGTAAAACATCTTTAACATCCATTCTTAAAACAGCCAAATCTGTATAAGAATCAGTTCCTAAAACAGTTAAATTAACAACTTTATTATTTGATAAAGTACCTTGAATATTAGAATTATTAGATACAACATGAGCATTAGTTAAGACATACCCATACTTACTATCTTTTTGATAAACAAAACCAGTACCAGAACTTATAGTATCACCATTATTATTTAATACTTCTATACATAATACTGAATTATATACTTTATTAATTGCATCTTCCATAGCTTCTTCAGTTACTTTTGTTTCAGAAACCATAGTTTTTTTTGTAACCACATTTGGATTTTTATAATTATAATAATACATAATTCCGGATCCCAATAAAAAAGCAACTATAATAGCTATTACTAATTTAGCAGGATTATTATTTTTTTTATTTTTTCTACCGATATACTCTGGATTTGAAAATTCTATTTTTTCCATAAAGCATCACCTTTCTTTATTAAATATCTGTTATATCTTTCCAATTAGGTGGAAAGCCCATTCTATCTAATATTTTGCTTTGAGGTATAACATTAACTCGTCCATCCAAAAGACTTAATTCATAGCTAACCTCATTAACAAAATCATTAAAGTCACTTTCATTAAGGACTTGCTTTAACATTATAACAACTGAAAACATATCATTTTTACCATATTCATATTCATCATTCATCATAGGTATATCTAATAATCTATGAAACTTAGTATCAGGTATTTCCTTTTGAGTTCTATGTTCATATACTATATCTTCATGAGCACATAAATTTCTATAATTAGATAAAAGACCTATATATATACCAAGAGTTTCAACATCTAAATTATAATATTGTGCAATAGACAATTTGTCCTCTGGTTTTAGTATTGAATAAAATTCATTAATCATACCAAAAGATAATAATTTAACCAAAATCCATAGTGGAACATATCCATAATTACTTAAATAATGCAGTGTTGCACTATGCTGTCTACCATTTATCTTTATTTGTCTTTTAATTTTATTTAAAACATCATTTACTTGCCTTACTTTCTTCGAATCTAATGAGAAATTAGAAGGTTTTAAATAATCTTTTTCCTTAATTCCATATTTCTTAGATAAACGATATGATATTATTGATTTCAAATTATTTTCAACGATAAGCAAATTCTTAAACAAAATATTTCTAAAATTTCTGTCAAATTGAAAAACAGCATACAACTCTTCAAAAGTAGTTCCTTTAATAAAATTACTATCTTTATGGCTCTTTAGAAAAATATGTCTATAACCATTTATAAAAAAGTAATTTTCACTTAATAATAAAGACTCAGCTTTTTCAACATCGTTAATAACCAACCCACGGTTTTTTAAAATTTCTATCTGCTCATCTAGGGTTTTAAAATCTTTAGTTTTCACCTAGCATCACCTATCATAAATTATAACATATAATTTAAAAAATAGTATGCTTATAATGCTAAAATGTGTCACTTATTAGTAACTATATTAAATATATAAAAACACCTTGTATAAAATATGTCAAAATAAATGAAAAAAACCAGGAATAAACCTGGTTTTGTAGTAATATATTAACGTTTAGAAAATTGTGGTGCACGACGTGCTTTTTTTAGACCATATTTTTTACGTTCTTTAATTCTTGCATCTCTAGTTATAAAGCCTTCAGACTTTAAAATTTTTCTAAATGAAGAATCAGATTGTGGATCAGTATTTTGATCATACTGTAATAATGCTCTTGTAATACCTAAACGAATAGCACCAGTTTGACCTTGGAAACCACCACCATTTACAGTAACTGTGATATCAAATTTATCACGAGTTTTAGTAGCTTCTAGTGGTTGAGTTAAATCCATAACTAAAGTTTTAAAAGGAAGGTATTCATTTACATCTCTACCATTAATAGTAATCTTACCCTTACCTGAGACCATTCTAACACGTGCTATAGAACGCTTACGACGGCCTGTACCAATGAATGTTTTTGCCATTTACTTTCCTCCTTAAATTTCCACTTCTGTTGGTTTCTGAGCTTGATGTTTATGATCAGCACCTTCATATACAAATAATTTTTTGTACATTTGACGTCCTAATCTTCCTTTTGGAAGCATTCCTTTAACTGCTCTTTCAACCATTTCTACTGGATAATTTTCACGCATTTCTTTTGCAGTTCTTTCTCTTAATCCACCTGTATAACCACTATGATTATAATATACTTTTTGATCTAATTTTCTTCCTGTTAATACTACTTCTTTTGCGTTTATAATGATAATGTTATCACCACAATCAACATGTGGTGTATATGTTGCCTTATGTTTACCTCTTAACATAACAGCAGCTTTTGTAGCTACCCTACCAAGTGGTTTTCCTTTAGCATCAATAACATACCATTTACGCTCAATTGTTTTAGCATTTGCCATAAATGTTGTCATATTATTTTCCTTTCCTTAATAAGTTTGTTTTCCCAAGACAAACTTATGTGGGGTTTATAAAATGTACCAATTTAAATTTTACTTTAAACCGGTACATTTGTCAACTTATTTTTAATGTTTTTCTGTTATTTTAAGTGTAATCTTAGTTGTTTTAGAAGAATACTTGATTTTTGGATCTGAACCAACTACTTTAACTGGTATTTCGTGTTCACCAACACCCAACCCTTTTAAATCAACATATGCTTTTATTGTAGTAGGATCTAAACTTGATAAAACACTTTGAACACCCTTTACACTAACAGTTACCTTAGTACTATTTAAATCAACCGCTTGAACAGTTAATCCATCAGATAAATTTTCATATTCTAAGTAAATATTATCAATTTCTTTTGTTGCTTCATCTCCTAGTGTTATATTTACATTAACAGAAGATTCAGAAATAGCTCTAACTCCACTTGGCCTTTCAATTGTTATAGAATATTTTTTATCATCCTTTAAATCTGAAACATCAATATATACAGGAATATAAGATATTTTTTCTAATTTAGTTGAATCACCATAAATAGTTATTTTACTTATATCAGTTGTTATACTACTTATTGCTTTTCCAAATACTATTTTATCATATTTCTTTGGAATAACTCTTATTGGAACTTCCTTTTGAGGTGATGCTATTTTAACTATTGCAGTTATTTTAGAAGGAACTATTTCAGCATTGATTTTTTTACCATTACTATCATATGCAACTAGCTTAACATCTTTTAACTCTTGTTCTCCAATGGATGGATCAACTAAATTTTTTAAATCAATCAAAGCTTTTACTGAAGCAACTTCTTTAAGTTTTGCTTCATTTGCCTTAACATACACTTTATCTGTACTTAATGAAACATCTTCTACCATTAATTTTGAATCTATTTTATCTTTATTTATTATTTCATAATTTATTTCTTTTTCTAAAGAAACTTTTTCATAAATAACTATTGTTGCAACAGATGGATCTAGTTTATATTCAACAGAACTTAAAGCCTTTTTATATTTTAAATTAACTTTATGCACACCTGGTGTTAATCCTGTTAAATCAACAGTTATATCATTAGTTGGTAATTGTTTTGCTAAGTAAACATCAGATTTTCTACCAATTAAAGTTATATCAACTGTCTTAGGAAGTCCTTCTACAACATAAGCTTCATCATTATAAGTTGCAGATATAGGTTGATCATATAAAACCTCTGCAGAAGTTTCAATTAAAGATGTAGACTTAGTATCTGCCATAAAGAAAACCCCTAAAGCCGCTAATAAAGAAACAATTATAAGTCCTGGTTTTCTTGTTATTATCTTTTCAAAACTTCTACCATTACCTTTAAATTTATTTGAAATTCCAACAAAAAATTTAGTTATAGGTAAAACTACTTTTTTATCAAAAAATCTAGCAATCTTTTTAAAAAGGTTACGAATTATTTTCATTGTCTTACTCATCTTCATCACCTTCCAATTCTTCTACTTCATAATCGAATTCTGCAGTTTTCTTAGGTTTTAATTCATCTAAGATTTTTAGTTTAGCTTCTTCAACAGATAAATTATAATTTAAATCACCATTTATAGCAATAGAAATTCTACCAGTTTCTTCAGAAACAATTATAGCAATTGCATCACTTTCTTCACTTATTCCTATTGCAGCTCTATGCCTTGTACCTAAACGTTTACTAAACTTCATTTCAACTGTTGTAGGAAATACAGCACCTGCTGATGTTATCTTATCCCCTTGTATTATAACACCACCATCATGAAGTGGGTTGTCAGGGAAAAATATTGCAACTAACAATTCATTTGATATTTCCGCATAAAGCTTTTTAGATCTTTCAATATACTCAGCTAAAGAATTATCTCTTTCAATAACAATTAATGCTCCAATTCTATGTTTTTTTAAATACTCAAGTGCAGTACCTATCTCATAAACTATTCTTTCTCTTTCAGAAATTGATAGAACCTTATGTCTACCTAAAAGCTGAGATCTTCCTAATTGTTCTAATACAGAACGAATTTCTGGTTGGAATATAATTACAAGAGCAAGTGGTCCCCACATAACAACATATTCTAATAATAATCCAACTGATTTTAAATCAAATAAATCACTTAATAATTTTATTACAACAATTATTATTATTCCCTTAAATAGCATGGTAAATTTAACGTTGTTTTTTATACTTTTTAAAACAAAATAAACTCCAGCCCATACAATACATATATCTATAATATCTTTTATAATCGTTAAAACATTATCAATAGTCATAATTCCTCCTTATTATATGTTTAATAACATCAATCTATAATTACTAAATAATTATAACACAATAAATATATATTTTATAAATAAAATATATAAAAAAATAAAATCCCTTATTTATAAAGGTTAAAACATATTATTAAATTTATTGTCATCATCAGTGTTAAAATTTATATTACTATACTGATAAGTATCCTCTTTATTATCATTACTTATATTAGGCTCATTAAACACTTCGTTATTATTTGAAGATATATCACCATTATTAACAAAATTTGTATTTAATAACTCATTATTAGATGGATTATCAACAGTTATATAATTAGATTCATAAGTACTATTTATATCTTTATTATCTAAAGTTTCCTCTTCTTTTTTTTCTACTTTGTGTAAAGCATCATCATTTTTATTATTTTCAGATAACATTTTATTGTGTTTTTTTAAATACAAATCACCAAAAAAACCAATTATAACACATATAAAAAATATAACAATAGATATAATTAAAGTTTTATTATCAGTAATAATATTTACTATATTATTCATATTTACACCACCTTATTATTTAATATAATATTATCAAAAATGATAAAAAAAAACAAGGTTACTACCTTATTTTAGTTTCAATTATTGTTTTCAAATTAGTAAGTATGCCATCATCATATATTTCTTCTACTTTATATATTATATTATCTTTTTTAACACTACCTATAAATCTATCATCAAATGCTTTTTTAATTAAAGACTCATCTACTACTATATTAAAATTTGAAAAATAATTTTTTATCTGTTCATTTATAAGATATTCTGAAAACATTTCATTTTGACAATAAACTATAGCTTTTACTTTTTTAACACCTTTTAAGTCATATATTGTGTGGATTTCAACATCATTTTTAACACCATTAAAATCAATATAACTTTTATTTATGATAAAATCTCTATTCTGTCCATTAATTTTAGTATCATATTTTTCACATTCAAAATTATTGCAATAACTAAATAATTGGTTAGAAATTTTATTATACGACAAAGTAAGTTTTTTATTTATAATATTAATTCCCACTATGTTTATACTTAAATATAGTAAGAATACTATTACCATAACTATTATACTTTTTCTTATTTTAAATTTGTTAGGGTACATAAGAAGAATAACATTAAATAAAATACCTATAATAATTATAATGATATTTAATATCATAACTACATCAATTAGATTTTTTAAATATCCTAATGTTATAAAATATGTTCTAAATAAAAAACAAGATAAAATGGTTAATATATTTAAAACAAATAAAACTATTGTATTTTTATTTAATACTACGTTTTTATTCAATTAAATCGCCTCCTAAAATAATTATAACACTTTATAAAAAACTTATCTATTGAAGAATTAAATTAATTATGATATTATAAAACTAGCAATAAGGAGAAGATAAACATGGACTTACTTAAGATATGTGTAACTATTTTTCTAGCAAGAATAGTAGATGTATCACTAGGTACATTTGTTACGGTACTAACTGTTAAAAACAAAAGAATGCTTGCAACCATAATTGGTTTTTTTGATGTAATAATATGGTTTTTAGTTGTAAAAGAAGCATTAAACACCAATATCAAAAGTTTTTGGATAGCACTTTCTTATGCAGGTGGATATGCTGTTGGTACGTTTGTTGGAACAACTTTATCTAATAAACTTATAAAAGGAAAAGTATCAGTCCAGGTTATTATGGATGATAAAAATAGCATAAACAAAATAACAGATTCAGGTTATGCATTTTCCAAAGTAGAATGTACTGGTAAAGACAAAAAAAGAAAACAGATGCTTTTTATTGAAGTCGATAAAAGATACTTAAATGATTTGAAAAAAATAATTAATACTATTGATAGAAATGCATTTATGGTAATTAATGAAACAAAATACGTAGTAAACGGGTTCTTTAAATAGAACTTAAAATGCCGCTTTAGTTTAATGGTAAAACAAGTCACTCGTAATGATTAGCTGTAAGTTCGATTCTTACAAGCGGCACCATAATTGATTGATACTCGAGCTATTTATAGTCCGAGTTTTAAAATACTTAATTTTATGCTAAAATTAAAACGACTATGTCATTTAGAAAACACACTTGCATATTGACTAAATAATATATGATTGTTTAATATCTTAATATTGAAGAGAATTGGAGAGAAATTTTTATGAAAATTGATTACTTTTGTTTTAGTGTTCCTTGCTTAGGTACAACAGATTATAGTATAAGTGAAAATGATGATGAGAACACTATTTGGATAAAAACTAAAGAACAAGAATTGATGGATGCTGCTAAAGAGAGAGATATGCTGATAGTGTTTGATAGAAATACTAAGAAATTTTATATAGACGGTGAAGAAATTGAGATTAGAGACAAGGTTATATTTCCTAGGAGTTTTATATCTACTGAAAAGGAGCTTTTAAACCAATTAGAAGAAAATGGTGCACTAAGTATTCAAACAAAAGAAGATTTGGGTAAAATCATGAATTGGCCACAGAAAATTCAACCAGTACATAGAAGAGTTATTCAAACAACTTATGAAGATTTTCAAAATAACTCTGAGAAATATAAACTGTTTTTCAAAAACATTTTTTTGAAAACAGTGAAAAAAAGTCACACACATTGTATTTTGAAACATTTTGGATATATAGATTTAGAAGGAGAAAAATATTTTACAACAAACCCTACATTAAGGAACGTGTCTCTGAAAGACTCTATTTTTCTTTCTGATGTTTTTGAATCAATCGAAGATGAGAAAAACAATATGGATTGTAAAGAATATCGAGTATTCGTTTTAAATAATTCTTTACTAAGCATTTCTAGATCATATGTGGATTATCCAACGGAAGTTCCAAATGAAGTTATATTGTTTGTTGAAGATCAAATAAAAAATATATCTTCTGTGTCAAATTTTCCTAGTAGTTATGTTTTGGATGTTGGGCAAATATTAATGGATGGTAAGGAAGTTATTGATATTATAGAGTTTAATCCAATAAGTTCTTCAGGTTTAGAAGTTTGTAATCATTTAGTTGATGAATTAGTAAAACTAGAACAAACACCTCAGTTTGTGAAGAAAAGATTAATTAAAAAAAATTAGAGTTGTTCTACTTCTTCCTTTAGGACACCATAATTGATAGGAAACTCAAACTTTCCGAGATAATATAAAAACTACTCTCAAATAAACAAGAAAGTAGTTTTATTTTTTATAATAAAATAACACACCACACTATTGACTGAGACAATAATGATATTCAAAAATACTAAATGTATTGAAATTCTATATAGGATAATTTCAACATAGCATAAAACCAGGTAAAATTATGTTTTTATTTCAAAACTTCATAATGAAAATAAAAAATCATCACAAGTTTCATTGAAAATTAGTTTCAACAAAACTTGCGATAACTTTATTATTAAGGCATATTCTCAATATCTTTTTTACTATTATTATAAAATAATGGAACTAAATTATTAATTAATTCTGCATCAATATTTACATCTAGTTCTGATATAACACCATCATTTTCTATTTCAGCAAATTTTAAATTTTTATTATCATTTATATCAACTAAATAAATGTACTTAGAATTATTAAAACTGACTTTACTAGCAACTAAATATTTATTTTCATCACTTAAAGTAATAATATCTTGATATTCAATTTCCATTTTATCTTGACCTTCCTTTTTCTTCAAATTCTTCTAAAGTAGTTTTATTTTGTTTTAAATTTTTAATTGAAAAAATAACATTTTTAGAATTTTTAATTGCAGCGTAAATGCCTCCTAAAACTGCTTCCGCGGATAGCGCAAATCCGGCACCTTGAAATTTTATTGTTATATAAGAACCAATGGTTAAGGCATTGCCAGAAGTAAAAGCATTTATTACATCATCACCTAACAAAACAACTCCTAGAATTCCAATTCCTACCGCTAATGCACTTGCCCCAAGAAAAGCAGTGTTCTTTCCAATATCTTTTTTGTTTCTTTCTATTTCTTTTACTAAATAAGTTGTTCTATATGATTTATCATTTTCGTTACGCATTAAAAACCTCCTTGTACAATCAAATTATAACATTTTTTTATAATAAATGAAACATTTTATTAAATTCATAGTATATTTAACTAGTTACCACCGTACATAAAATGTTTATTCTTTGTCATATTTCTACAAAAATCAATTCATTACTAGACTACTTTTCACACGACGATTAACATTAAATTCAGACTTTTTATAGTTCAAGTTTTAATGTACTTAGTTTTATGGTAAAATAATTAAAGATTATTAGAAAGGTTAAGTTTTATGAGAATAGGTATAGACATAGATGGTGTTTTAACTGACTTTGAAAAATGGCAACTAGAAGTCGGCAGTAAATTTTTTATAAAATATAATAAAAATATCGTAAATCCAAGCGGATATGATAGTAAAGACGTCTTTGATGCAACAAAGGAAATGGATTCTCTTTTTT
>OIYG01000425.1_pt1 | contig 42205 bp, 44 predicted proteins | sample 1587861 | NCBI WGS metagenome assembly OIYG01 (sample SAMN03283272) | human gut metagenome | biome: human-associated habitat; material: feces | host: Homo sapiens | place: Peru | collected 2012
TGCTCTATGGCGTTGCTCGTTACGCTGTCACCTAAATTTATTTAGGACAATATTGATTCGGCTCGTACTTTTATTAAATATTTTTAACAATGGATAGTTGTTGTGATTGAAAAAGTGTCGGTATCTTTGTAATATGTGTATTAGTTGCGCATCAATCAGTGTCTTATGATTGTTTGGATAATATCTTAACTTCACCTTTTTCGACACTATGCCATATATGCGATACTCGTTCACGATTTTGCTGACGCTCATGATGTTTTATGGGTGGGCATCACCGAGTGTCGCCACAAGCCGTTTCGTATGCCATGGAGTGGGGCTGCATAAGCCTGAACGTTCTTCGCTGTGGAATTTGTCTGACGTGTCAACCTTGGATAAAGCCGGGCTAAATCGTGCTCCGCGATATGTCGCAACATCCGTGCACGACGGAGATAGTGTTCGTACTATTATATCCGAGATTATCGACGGACGGCGTATGCGCTATCTTGTTGATGGCTCCAACTTGATATGGATTGGCGAGGAGACACCTGAAATGTATATCCGGGTTGACACTCTTTGCTATACATCGGCCTTGCTGCCTTTCGGCGATGTGTCGATACCGCTGTCGCTGCATTATCGTTCAAACGTCATCCGCTCGGACGGCACCCTCGTCCAGTCCGCCACCTACTACCCCTACGGCGAACCCCACCGCGACCCGGCTGTCTCCGCCGGCATCGGCATCGCAGGCCCCGACCTGCCGATGTCTGCCACGGCGATAATATCGAATGAAGACAATACAACGCTTAATCCATATCTATTTCATAACAAGAGGCTTGATCTTGTGCCACGAACCTACGAATATCCTTTGCGAACATACGTTTCTGCAGTACAATATTGGATCTCAATGGATCCATATGCTGAACGATATCCGCATCTTTCCCCTTACTGTTCTTTCGCTTGCAATCCAATCAGATATACTGATGAAACCGGTGGTGTAATAACTGTCGTAAGTGCGGAAGATCAGAAAAAATTTTATGATGCGATGGCGAAATTATTCAAAGACAAAGCCGAAAACTTCAGCTTTAATAATGACGGTCAATTAAAGTACGATGGAGATACAAAAGGATTATCGCGTAACCAAAAGAACGTGCTGAATGGCCTTCGTAAAGTTATGGATAGCGAAGAAAATACCACGATATCTTTCGGCAAAAGCGTTACGATAAAGGATGAAAATGGCAATGACGTCAAATACAATGCGTCTGAAGGCGGTGGCGCATTTACAATTCTCCAGGCAGAGGCTATCGAAAAAGAGCTTGATGTCAGTACAAACATTATACTAATCGATCCGGATGCAACCAGTACACAGGTCGAAGCCGTAACGGATGCTTACTATGGAGATTGGTCTGACCTTAGCCTTGGCGCAAGGACAGAAATTGTAGATGTTCAGTTGAATGTGCCGGATATGATTTCGCACGAAATAGGACATGTGTTATATGCGGGCAAAACACAAGATAAAGTCATAGATTTCAATAATAAAGCCCGAAAAATATTAGGATTACCAAAACGAAGATATGATATAAAACACTATGAGAGAAAAAGATAGTGAATTTATAAACTGCAGAGCATTGATTTTTGTCGCAGTTGCGTTTTTCTGCACTATAGTAGGTGTGGCAAAAACTACAAATGGTGGAGTCTCCGGAAAAGTGCTTTATGCCAATGACTCATTGTATGTTGAGGTGTCAAATAATTCAAATGACACTGTTTATGTATTTGATACGTATTTAAAAAAATACTATGGGTATTGTTTGGCAGATGCCAAATACCTACGCCGATATAACTATAACACAGATAGATTTGCCATATCGTTTTTGCCGATAAAGCCCTATCTGTCAGCAGGTCTTAGCGATCTCATTAGACTCGGTGATAATGCTGTTGTTAATTCCGGAAGTCTTTGGTATAGTTTTACCGTTATTCCACCACTTGAGGCGCAAACGTTTTCAGTTCCACGCACTATACTATCGGCTTGCGATTATTTTGAAGATTTTGATCTTAATAAGATATTTACCTGGCAGCCCTACTTGGACTTTAAGTACCTCGGATATTTTCATCCGCAGACATTGACATTAAAGTTGGCCATATATAAAAATATTGACATATTTGCAGACCGATGGAATTTAGTGAAACTGTGGATAGAATTTAATGAGCATGTAAACCAATTTATAGAATTAAATATCCCGGTATGCAACTGTACGTGTAACGACTAAATGTCAAATGAGTAAAGTATGGTAGATGCATCTATGAAAGGGCAAACACAGCATATTAACGCATCCATCATCGGCCACACATATTGGAATGCCGACGGCCACCCGGTGCAGTACGACATTGAGGGCGGCCACCGGCAGCTTTTGGGCTGGGACGCCTTCGGCAACCACCTGTACACATCCTACGAGACGTCCGTGGCACCCGTCTCAGCCGGGATGCGTCCGGGACGCACGCGCCGCACGTCCGTGCGTGCGTACAGTGGTGACGGGCATGTGCTGCGCGGCGGCGCAGGCAACTCTAAAACTGACACGCTGGAGATGCTGCGCTTTGCCGGCGGCTACTTCGATGCCGACCTCCGAGTCCACTACCTCATTGCCGACTACCTCGGAGCCAACATCGCAGTCATCCGCGCCGACGGCGCCCTCGTCCAGTCCGCCACCTACTACCCATACGGCGAGCCTCACCGCGACCCGGCTTCCTCCTCCGGCATCGGCATTGCGGGACCGGAACAACAGACTTCGGGGACTTCAATAGACACCCCATACCTCTATGGCGGCAAAGAGTACGTCCGCCGCGACGGCCTGCGCGAGTACATCTACGGCGCCCGCATGTGCATCCCCTCCGAGACCCGGTTCAGCTCTATGGACAAACACGCCGAGAATTACCCGTCATTTTCACCTTATGCTTTTTGCAAGTGCAACCCTATCGTTTATGTAGACCCGACAGGTAATGATGTGTATGTGTATGACAGTCAAGGGGATTTGCTTTATCAGAAGAAAGACAAAGAAAAAGATGTCGTACAAGTAAGGAATGACAATGGCATCATTGACGAATCTCCGGAAATGAAATACGGCACCATCCAATCCATCGATAAATTTCAAGGCGAGGGGTCATCGTGGTACAATGTCATGAAAGTCAGGGACGATAAGAACGGTAGGATCATACACGAGTTTCTTGCATCCCACACCAAAGTGGAATGGGTGCGCATACTTGTCGGAAAAGGTAGATACACCGCAAACTACATAACGACATCGAATGAAGTCGGAACCGAAAGAGCCGGCGTGTTATGGTTCAACCGAAAGCTCAGACGTAGATATCATATAAGAGAATGGATACATAATCACTATAATTCTCCGGAGCCAAGTGATTGGGATGGCGATTATATTGTTGCATACGCCTTAGAGTGCATATTAGGATATCACATCATTCACAAGATATTATTCTTTGAAAAAGACACAAATTCAAACATAACACCCACATATCATGAGTATTCACCAATGGATGAGCCACCGACACAAGAAGCTATTGACAAATATGGAATCTTGCCGAAATAACCGACTGTATTACGTGTATATAGCCGTAATAACACTAATACTTGGCTTGTCGGCTACGGCAAAGCGTTCCTCCAAGTCTAAGTATGAGACATACCAAATCCATGAGGCTACAGTAGATTCTACGATGTATGATCTACTATTGCATAATGCTATTCCTGCGCTTGAAGCGCACCACATCAATCAGCCTTTTTCATGGATGGTTTTTTCAACCAAATCTGCATATGCGCGTGATACTACGTCGAATTTGGTTGGAGCCGTCTGGCCTATTGGATGCGAAAGAACTGAAAATATCGCCTTGTATTACAGGATGCCAAAGTTTTTTTGCAAGATAGGAACTAAAATAGTTTTTTTTAGTGAATCACTTCCAAATATTAAAATGAAAAAGAATGGGAGTGTTATTGTTCTCAGATATCTCAAAGATAATTTTATTCGTGGGGCATACGATCCTGATGAGGGAAAAATCATTCGGACGCAAAATGGGTACAAGATTAGGTTCTTTAATGGTGATGAAGAGTAAAAGACGCAAATTCAAACATAACCCCCAAATATTATGAGTTTTCACCAACGAACAAGCGACCAACACAAGAAGCAATTGACAAATATGGCATATTGCCGAAATAAAACCGTGTGGTACTATTTTGCTGTTGCTATTGTGCTGATATTTAGTGTGTCGGCCATGGCAGCATCTCGACCCAGAACCAAACCGGGATATACTATACGACGAGTCCCGGAAGTTATAGTGGGTTCTACGATATGCGAGGCGCTACATAATGCTATTCCGACACTTGAAGCATACGATTCTGAGCCGTTTTCATGGATGGCTTTCTCCAATAAGTCGATATATGTGGGTGACACCACGACCAACTTAGTGGGAGCGTTTGGGCTATTCGAAACGATAGAATTGACAATCAAGGTCTTTATCACAGAATGAGTGGCTTTTGCCGCTTTGGCACTAAGACCGTTTTTTTGGGGGTGAAGATGTTGGGGCTCACTTAAAAAAGGAAACAAATGGGGAAACTATCACGCTAAAATTCACCAATGATATTACTAAAGTTTACCGGGGTGAATTTGACCCGTATGAAGTAAAATCATCAAGACACAAGATGGTTATAAAATCAAGCTTATGGGCAGGGATGGCGAATGGACCGGGTCTAAACAAGAGAACTAATAGGATTTCTGGCGACTCACGTTACCGATAAGCCGTTTTACTTGGCAAGCAGGCGGTGGCCCCAGCGGCAGTAGATGCACTTGCGGGTGTCGCAGTAGGCGGTGCGCAGACGGTGTAGTGCTTGCGTGGCAAAGGCATCGTGGCACTCAAGGCCCATAGAAGCAAAGGTGCGTACCTCGGCAGTGTCTTCGGGCGGCAAGCCTTGAAGCATATACACGGCACGTTCCATGGCTGAGGTATCGTCGGCAAGGTAACCGCGTGCATATATAAGCGGCGCGACGACATTGATTACAAGGATGTTTGCAGCGCCGATGCTTAGCGAGGCGCTGACCGGGCGCGCCGACATAGCCGCGGGTCGGTGGTGCGTGGTGAAGTAAGGGTGCATCGACGGAGCATTGCGCAATACCGCGACGGCCTCGTCGGCGGTGGCTGCATTCCATGAGTTCGTGGCCACGGCAAATCCATTGCTGACCATGGCTGCGAGCGTGGCCAAGCGGCGGCAGGGAGCGTTGGCCGGGCGTATGCCGCCTGTGCGCCATTGAATGTCCGTGGGGCGTGACAGCCCGAATTTGGCGCTGAGGAATGCGTAATCGCTTATAAGTCTGAGCACTACTGCATCATCGGCGGCATTTTCGGGCGTAGGCAGCATCCCCGCCTGACCCAGCAATAGTGCCGGTGCCGACATCGGGTCGGCGGCGTGCTTAAAGAGTATGCGCAGCGGCACACTGCGTGCCGTGCGTTCCATTGCCTCGCCGTTGGCGCCGAAGCCCAGACCGCGTGCCAGAAATTGATATGCCGTTTCCAGCCAATCGCCGTGGTTGCGGTCCAGCAGGTCCAGAGCGGCGTCCGCCTTGGTTTGTAAGCGGTCGTATCCCAGCGAGGTCATCCAGTCGTCTATCCATAGGCTTGGGATTTCGGCCAGACGGTCGTGACACGGATATGCGTCACCTACGTGCGGACGAGTGAAGTCCTCGTATCGCTCGATGACTTCTTGTGCCAGGGGGAGCAGCACTTGCGGCACTTCGCGTCCGTCGATATTGATGCGGCAGTCGTCATCGCCCACCACGTGCAACACCACATTGCGGTAAGCCGGGTCATTGTTGTGACCGTGTGCGTGCCAATCCGAGGCGCGCACGTGCACTTCGACGTTGCCTACCCATACGGCGTCGCCGATGCGTATCTTGGCATTGAAAAAGTCCGGCCCCGGTCCTGTATTGAGCATACCTTGGTCGATGACCTCGATTTCGCGGCCATCGACGGTGCGCAATTCGGGAGCGCCACTCCACATCTTGTGCTGCCAGATATGTTGCATCAGCATTTCCATACCGTACGCGAAGTTACGCATTTTCTGCGAAAATGCGGTATCGGTGGTCTCGAATCATCCCGTGTACTTGGATTCCTCTGAACACTTTCCGACACTTTTTTCAAGCGCAATATCGAGATGAGCACCACCGAATTTCGTCGACGATACAGGTGGGGTCTGTCGTCGTGTATTGCTTCGCTGAAGGTGATTTTGCCATCCCTTACTTTGGTGGTGTTTAAGATTTCTCCATAGTCCGTTGTGTCGCCGACTTTACGCCTATCTACGACCTTGTTCTTGCCGTCTAATTACTCAGTTTTGATAATGAAATGGCTAATCGGCTGTTATGCAGATTGGTAACGAATGGAGCGAATTGTTCGTCCCAAAGCGGAAGAAGTGGAAGGCTGTAGCGAGGATTTTGGACCGTCATACGGAGGATAGAGTGGGTGGGTACGGCATTGTCTCGGATAATGACATGGGGCGAAATAATAGTGTATCGAAGTGGTGATATGTATCAGTGGCGAGCCGGTGAAGGTCGATGAGGGACGCCATGAGGGAGCTATGTGTGTAGAAGGGCCGAAAGTTTGGGCGGAAAACGTCTGTAATGCCGCGAAAAATTCGTAAATTTGCGGCGCAATATGGACATCCTCGAAAAAATACGACAGGAAATAGCACCCGACATTGACCGGCTCAACGCGCTCATAGCCGAACAGTTGGCCACGTCCAATCCGTTGATGGATAACGTGATTACCAACTATTTGAAGACTAAGGGCAAGCTTATCCGCCCCATAATAGTGATGCTGAGCGCCCGGCTTTTCGGCCCGGTGACGGACAAGGTGTTGCGCGCTGCAGCGTCTGTCGAGTTGTTGCACAACGCCTCGTTGATACACGATGATGTTGTTGACGGTTCGACGATACGTCGTGGTCGTCCGACGGTCAACGCCATGTGGGATAATCATATAGCGGTACTTGTGGGCGACTTTTTTGTTTCCACATCGATGCAGCAGGCCATCGTTACGGGCGATACACGCATCATCGAGTCTTTGTGCCATCTGGGCAAGCTGTTGAGCCTCGGCGAATTGGACCAGATATACAGTGCGCGTTACCATAACTTGGACGAAGATGCGTACTTCAAGATTATCGAGTACAAGACCGCCTCGCTATTTGTGGCGTGCTCGCAGATGGGATGCTATGCTCAGGGTGTAGATGATGAGCGCAAGGATCGCCTCAGCGAGTTTGCGCGATTGCTGGGTCTGTGCTTCCAGATACGAGACGACATATTTGACTATTTCCCGGCGCAGCAAGACACTGTGGGCAAGCCTACGGCCAATGATTTGCGCGAAGGCAAGATCACGCTGCCGCTGCTGCATGTGTTGCGTAACGGCACCGATGCGGCCAATGCCGAGATGATGAAATTGAGCAAGAGTCAGACACTCAACGAGGACGATATTGCCCGTCTGACAGCTTATGCCATCGATGGAGGCGGCATTGATTATGCTTACTCAGTTATGGAAGGTATGCGGACACGCGCTGTCGCTTTGCTTGATGATTTCGATGATAGCGAGGCCAAGAAGTCGCTCATCGACTTGTTCGGCTATATTATCTCGCGCCGATATTAAAAATCGGGCGTAACAATACTTAGTATCAACCCTAATCATTTACTTAAATACTTATTCAAACAATGAGAAAATCCATTAAGACTATTGCAGCATCGCTTGTTGTAGCCATTGCGGCGCTTGCTCCCGCGCAGTCGCATGCCATCGACTTCGGCATCCGGGCCGGACTGGATGTCACCGTCCCCGGTAGCATAAAGTCTAACGGCGCTTCTGTGGACATGTTCAAGGCCGGCTGTGGTTTCCATGCCGGAGTCGTGGCTGACATCGACTTGGTATCCAATCTTTTCCTTGAGCCGGGTATGTACTTGGTTTATCATAACACGGGTACGGATATTCAAGCCGACATTGCGGGCGGAGTTTTTTCCAAGGCTAAGGCAGACATAGCACTGCGCCAATTCGGTCTACAGATTCCTGTGCGACTGGGCTACAACTTCAATTTAGGCGTTTGTGACCTCAAATTATTTACCGGTCCCAGCTTCGGTATAGGACTTTCCGGTAGCTGGAAGAATGCTAAAGAATTCGATATTAACTCGGATCCTTACGACGAAGAGATAACCCGTTTTAATATGGGTTGGAATCTCGGCGCCGGCATTGTGGTCAGCCGCTTCTACATCGGTGCGGACTACACCTTCGGCCTCAATGACCGCTACAAAGATGACGATGGTTCTTGGAAGCAAGGCTGCTTCTCCGTTTCGGTAGGTTACTATCTATGATATAGGCTGCGCGTAAGGCGCACAAGATATAGACGGGCACCCGATATCGACATCGGGTGCCCGTCTGCTCTTCAGAGTAAGAGCATGTCTAACAAAAAAACCAAAGAGGAGAGAACATAAAACATAGGTCTATAAGCCGAAACACTTTGGGTCGAAACACGTGTGAAAGTCGGCTCGTTTCGGACGGTTGCGTGCACACACGTCGGCGGATGCAGGCGTATGCGGTCGGGGGGATTAGGAACGACTCTGTCGTTCTTTCAGGCCCTTTAAGATGATTTCGGTTTGCTCGAGGACAAAGTCTCGGTAATCAAAGAAAAAGTACGTCGGATTATAATTGTCCGACTCCGGGTCCATAGAATTGTAGAAGTCTTTGGCTTCATCCCAAATGGCGCGGGCCACGTCTTTGCGTAGTTTGCGCAGCATCTTGCGATACTTCGTACCCGCGCGGCGCGCCATATAGGCCAAATCGTTGTCGTAGTAATTCAATTCGCCACATTCGTATACCACATCGCATATACGGTAGCATCGTGCGGCCGTGACGTAGTCGCGAGCTTCTTCGGCAGCTCGTGCAGCTTGCCAGTTATCAAAAATAGTGCAGCAGTCACCCATAATGATATTGGATTGATAATCTTTGATATAGATTGATAATGTCTGATTGGGTTATGCTATCCGAGGCCGGACTTCCGGCGGTGTCTGTCGGATTGCGCTGCAAAATTAGTCCGTCTGCATGAGATATGCAATGGTACGACAAGGTCTGCGAACATAGAATTCGCGTGCATGGGAAAAAGTATTGCTATAGTCTCAAAAAAGCGGCTTAACGGTCCGAGCCGGGTCAGCGACGTCGGCGGAAAAAATCAGTGATTACGGCGGCACATTCGTCGGCAAGGATGCCTTGCAGGACCACAGCACGCGGATGAAACGGCGAGCGTGCATACATAGTCGTGTATCCGCGTTTGGGGTCGGCGGCGCCGATGACTATGCGCCTGATTTGTGCCCACCCGATGGCGGCGGCACACATCGGACACGGCTCGACAGTGACGTACAGTGTGCAGTCTGTCAGGTATTTGGCGCCTATGGCCGCGGCGGCGGCGCCTATGGCGAGCATCTCGGCATGTGCCGTGACGTCGTGCAGCGCTTCGGTGCGATTGTGTTCGGCGGCAAGGATGCTTCCGTCGGCACCGACGATGACGGCTCCTATGGGCACCTCGCCTTGGTCGGCAGCCTCTTGCGCCTGAAACAGCGCCATATTCATATAATACTCGTCGGTCATACCTGTGCGTCTTGTGATTGGGCCGTTTCTTCGATGTCTATGGACATACCTTCCGTAGCGGCTATGGTATTCGGGAAAATCTCACGAGCTTCGGCCAGAAGAGTGTCCTCGTTATGGTAAGATTTGGAGTAATGTCCCAGCACCAAGCATCCCACTTCGGCATCGCGTGCCACCATAGCTGCTTGTCGGGCGGTGCTGTGTCCGTGCAGGCGTGCGCGGCTCTTCTTGTCGTCGGCGTAGGTAGCCTCATGGTACAATACGTCGACGCCGCGTACGGCTTCCACCGTGTCCCGGTGATAAGATGTGTCCGAGCAATATGCGTACGAACACGAAGGCGATGGCGGCAGTGTCAGACGCTCGTTTTCGAACACCCGTCCGTCCGGGGCTGTCCAATCGGCACCGTCCTTGATGGCCGGGATATCACTTATCGGAATGCCGAGGTAGGCCGCCATATCGCCGCGCAGATGCCGTGCCTTGGGCTTCTCGTCAAAGCGAAATCCGACGCAGGGCACGCGGTGATGCAGCGGGAAGGATGTTACGGTCAGGGCCTTAGTGTCGAGCACGATGTGCGGTGCATCGTCGTACAGACGGTCGTATATAATGTCAAAAGTAGGCTCGCCGGTGGTCACCTGCATGAAATGACGCAGCAACTCCTCGCCTTGCTCGAAGATATGGACGTGCAGGTCGCCGCCCTTGTCTTGCAACGACAGTGTAGACAGCAGTCCCGGCAGTCCCAGAAAATGGTCGCCGTGCAGGTGTGATACAAAGACGTGCCTCAGCCGCGCAAAGTGTATGCGCATACGCCGCATGGTCAGTTGGGCGCCCTCGCCGCAGTCAATCATCATCAGGCTGTTGCGATAATCAACGACTTGGCATGACGGCATGTGTCGTAGCGACGGAGTGGCCGATCCGCAGCCGAGGTATTGCACGGTGAATTCGGACATGGAATGGATGTGTGGGGTGTGGTTAATGCTTAGGTGGCGGTATGTCAAGCGGTTAGACGGGAGTGATGCGCACTTTTTGGCCTTTGAGGCGCCGGGCGCGTGCGGCTTGGCTCAGCGTTTGCGCGTATTCGGCGGCTACGGCTACCAATGCGTAGTCCGGGGCTATGGTGATGTGTCCCACTTTGTCGCCGGGGATGCCGGCGTCTTTGGTGGCGAAGCCCAGGATGTCGCCGCGCGAAATCTTGCGTCGCCGTCCTCCGTCGATGTACATCAGCGTGTACGGCTCGCGTATGGCAGTGCTGTCTGCCGGCTCGGCGGGGTAGTGCGTATGGTCTGTGTCGATGTATGGCGGCAGGCTCTCGGTAGGTCCGAGGATGATGTAAGCCAAGCCGTCGGCGCCGGCACGTGCCGTGCGTCCGTTGCGGTGAGTGTATGCCGCCTCGTCCACGGGCAGATGATAATGAATGACGGCTCCCACGTCCGGGATGTCAAGGCCGCGTGCGCCCAAGTCGGTGGAAACCATCACGTCGGCGGCGTGCGAGGCAAAGGCTGCCACGGCGATTTCGCGTTGGCGTTGTTCCAGACCTCCGTGGTACAACACTGCGGTGATGCCGCGGCGTCCAAGTCCCGAGACAACGCGCTCGGCGGCATCGCGGTGGTTGACAAAGACCATGGCAGTCTGTCCGGCAGCCAGCAATTCGCGCACCAGTACGGCCAGGGTGTCCAGCTTGTCGCGCTCGGGCGATACGACGTCCATCACGGTCAGTCGTGTACGCGTAGGTGCCGCATCGTTGTCGGTCCGGATGACCGTGGGCGTGCCGCGGTCGGCGATAAAGGGCGGTAGCGACGGCGGCTCGGTGGCCGAGGTCAGCATCAGCAGATCCGTGCGCGTGCCTATGCGGCGCATGATGTCGCCCATTTGGCGTTCGAAGCCCAGAGCCAGCAATTTGTCGTATTCGTCGATGACCACGCGGCGTATATTGCGCGGAATGATGGTGCCGCGTGCGATGTGGTCCAGCAGTCGTCCGGGGGTGGCAATGACGATGTCCGGCGGGGTGGCGGATGTCAATGACGGCACCTCCGATTCGGCCGAGCGACCGCCGCATACCACCACGGTCTTGAGTTTCGGGGCGGCCAGCGGACGTATCACATCATAGATTTGCTGCGCCAATTCGCGTGACGGAGCCAGCACCAATGCCGTGGGTGCCTGACCGGGAGCTGCCGGACGCATACCGCGCAGCAATGCAATGGCGTATGCTACGGTTTTGCCGCTACCTGTGGGGGCCAGTAACATTAGTCGCTGCACGTGTGCATCGGTCTCGGCTACAGCACATTGAATGGCGTTGAGCCGGGTGATGCCCATGCGCGCCAATTTGGCCATGAATTGTTCGGAAACCTTGCTCATAGCCCGGTGATGCTTTTGACGTATTGTTCGAAAGCTGCCACAGGATCGGCCTCTTCGAGCCATTGAGCACCGACAGCCACGGTCGGACGTTTGCCCGGCATAAGAATGACTATGGTCGGGACGGCACGCAAGGCGAAGGCTTTGGCTGTTTGCGGATATCTGTCGATGTCCACGCTTACGAAGGCTGCCTTGCCTTTATACTTGTCGGCTACGGCCTTGAATACCGGGGCCAAAGAGCGGCACGGACCGCACCAGGAGGCGTTGAAGTCGATGACCATAGGGCGCTTGACTTTGGTGGAAGGCCTTAGTGTCGTGTCGCTCGACGGGGAGGTAATCGTGACGGCGGCTTGGGCTTCCGACGGCAATATTGCCGCAAGTAATACCAAAAGGATGACTTGGATGTTTGTCTTCATAAATATATTGACGTTAGGCTCGATGTGTGCGATGTCCCGGCTTATGAGGGTGTGTCAAGACCGTATACGCGGTAGGAGCGCAAAACATTGCGCCTGAGCGAAAAACGGCTGTTCTTGAAGCGCCTCCCCGGCCATGGGCCGAGAGACTATAAGAGACTTTCGATGTACTCGTCGAAGGATTCCTCGGAGGACATAAAGTCGTTGAGGCCGACGTATGAATTGGATGTGCCGTCGGGAAGTATGACGATGAGTGTCGGTAATGAGTTGACACCGAAAGCGGTCATGATGGTGGGGCATGCATCGGCATCTACGCTGACAAAGTCGGCACGGTCGCCGTATTTCTCAGCTGCGGCGTGGAATACGGGCTTGAATTTTTGGCACGGGCCGCACCAGGTGGCGTTGAAATCGATGATTAGAGGCTGTTCGACAGTCATATCGGGTGTCAGGGGATCGTCGTCCTCGGCTTCCTGTACGGCTGCGGTGGTGACAGCTTCGGCGGTGGCTTCCTCGGCGGCGGTGTTGTCGTTGTCCTCGGCGGCTTTGTCCTGCTTATTGCCGCAGGATGCGAGCGCGGCGCACATCATCATTGCTATAAATACTTTCTTCATAATCTCGGATATTCTTTGGATAAATGACTTATTATAAGAGGGGAGGGATAGAGACCTTAGGGCCTTTAATGCCCTTAGAGCCTTTAAGGACAATAGTCCGATGCTAAGGCACTACCTATTGGACTTGGTCTTCAAAAAAAACGGCGGCGACTGCCGCGCCCTGTGTACGCGGGTGCGTGGCAGTCGCCGTGGATGTTCGTGTGAAGTGCCGGACTATCAAGCGAGGGCTTCCTTGAGGGCCTCGTTGGTGTGGTGTACGGCAGCAGCGCTCTTGGCAAAGAGGGCTTTTTCTTCGTCGTTGAGGTTGAGGTCAACGATTTTCTCGATGCCGTTGCGACCCAGCAAGCAGGGAACGCCGATGCAGAGGTCTTTTTCGCCATATTCGCCTTCGAGCAGAGCCGAGCAGGTGATGATGCGCTTCTGATCGTGGAGGACGGCAGCGACTACGCTTGCTCCGGCTGCACCGGGAGCGTACCATGCGGAAGTTCCGAGCAGTTTGGTGAGGGTTGCACCGCCTACCATAGTGTCGGCAGCGACTTTCTCGAGTTCTTCTTTGGCCAGCAGAGTGGAAGCGGGAACGCCGCGGTATGCTGCATAGCGTGTCAGAGGAATCATTGTGGTGTCGCCGTGGCCGCCGATAACCATACCTTCAACTTCGTTGGGGTTGGCTTTGAGAGCGTTGGCCAGGTTGAAACGGAAGCGAGCGCTGTCGAGAGCGCCACCCATACCGATGATGCGGTTTTTGGGCAGACCGCTGGTCTTGTGGATCAGGTAGGTCATGGTGTCCATCGGGTTGGAGATGCACAGGATGACTGCTTCGGGCGAGTGCTTGAGCACGTTGTCCATTACGGATTTTACAATCTTGGCGTTGACACCGATGAGTTCTTCGCGGGTCATACCGGGTTTGCGGGGAATACCGCTGGTGATGACTACCATGTCGGAGCCTTCGGTGGCGGTGTAATCGTTGGTGACGCCGCGCAGACGGGTGTTGAGACCCAGGATGCTGGCGGTCTGCATGATATCCATGGCTTTGCCTTCGGCTACGCCCTCTTTGATGTCGAGGAGTACGACCTCGTCGGCTACCTGGTTGGTTACAAGTACGTTGGCACATGTGGCACCTACATTACCGGCGCCGATGACTGTTACTTTTGACATAATTGTAAATTTTATATTGGGTAATATGTTTGTGCTTGTGTATGTATGTGGTCTTCAGACCTATGCGCTCGATGTTGCCGCCGATGGCCGCAGCCGGCGCATTTGCACGGCAAATATACAAACTTTTTCCGTGTCGGCAGTGAAAAATTAGTTAAGAATATTGTCTGCCGGCTAAAAATACGCTGTTCGACGTGTCAGAATGTCATCCGAACAACGACTGCGAGCGGTCTTTCGCGGCCCTGACATATACACAAAAAAAAAGCGCCGCCTGCCGGAGGTGTTCCGACGGGCGGTGCTTATGCGTGTATGCTTGCTGATATTATTTGCCAAAGGCTTCAGCGGCGTTCTTCAGGTTCTCGGCAGCGTTCTTGACGGCCTTGACGTCCTTGGAAGCTTTCTGAACTTTTTCGGCGGCATTGTTGATGGCTTCGGAGGCCTTGTTGGAGACTTCCTGTTCGGCTGCGGCAACATTGGTGTCTACAGTGGTGGCAGCTTCTACGGCTGCTTCGGGAGCGGCCTCTACGGTTGCTGTTGTGTCGGCAGCTGTGCTGTCGGTAGCGTTGGCGTCTGTTTTACCATTGCCGCAAGCGGCGAGACTCAGTGCTGCAAAAGCGGCAGCTACATAAAGCATCTTTTTCATAATTGTATGTGTTTTAGTTGTTTGTTTCTATTTCTGTTGTTGTCTGTGTCATTGTATGACACGGCATATATTGATACAAAAATAGTGCCAAACGATGTGGTGGCAGGTTGTGTGACACACCGGAAGGACGCCAAAAAAAGCATGAGAAATAATTTTTTGTTTTTCATATTTACTTTTGTATGCTTCGCGGTATATATACAAAGAGTACAATACTATTCAAATGAATAATACATACAGATATGATATATAACGCAATTAATAATTTTGACATGCTGAACGATGCCTGCATCCGATATACGTCTGTCATATCTGACACTCTTGGCATAACTTATGGCACAATGTGCATCGTATTGTATATCCTCATTCCGTTGTTATGGACTGCGGTGCTGATATGCTCGTCTCGGTTGCTGATAATTTCCGGCTGTAGCATTCGGAACGGGGCCAAATATGAGGATAGGAAACACAAGTTAGGCCGAATATTATTTTATGTCGGATTGGGTATTATCGGCACCACAATCTTGTTTTATGCCGTTACTTTCTGTTATGTAGCACTGAAGTAGTTCGGAGCGACACTAATATAAATATTTTCAGTAATTCACTTCTCCAAATAACATCCGATATCAATGATTGAATATCTTATAATACTCGGTTTTTGTATGGCTGTACACGAGTGCGGCCACTTCTGTTTTGCCAAAGCTTTCGGCGTACTTGTATATTCTTTTCAGGTGTTTATGGCCCCTATAGCGGCGCTGTTGCGTTATTATCCCAAGCAGGGATGTTTGTGTATACTCGATGTTGAGGCTACGTCTGACGACAGTAATGACTCCGAGGGAGATGCTGACGTAAACGAAAACCGGGTCGAGCAGCGCAGCAGTTGCCTGATACGTATCCCTTTACCGCGCCCCAAGGGCGAAGTATCGCCCACGTCGTGGCGCAATACCGCCTTCGGACTCGGATGGCTGCCGGTGATGGCCTATGTGCGCATGGCTGACAGCTACGGCGTGGACGGACACGAGCCTCTGCCGTGGGAATTGCGCTCCAAGCCGGCGTGGCAACGGCTGCTGGTTCATAGCGGCGGCGTGATGGCCAACGTCTTGTTCGGACTGCTGGCCTTTGTCGTAGCCAATTACGTCTGGATGTATAATGCCGACTCGACATATCTGCTTGCCGCTATAGGCGGAGGCTTGACTCAATGCTGGGATGCGCTGTCATTCTTTTTGGCGCACCCGCTGGCCATTTTCGGCGTGGGCGGCGGCTTTGAGGCCGCGCCGTTGATTGTCTGCAAGATGCACGGTATAGTGTACTTCACCGGACTCCTGTCCATAATCCTGGCTGTGGGTAATGCGCTGCCCATCCCGGGGCTGGACGGATCGCGCATGCTTCTCAACCTTGCCGAGATAGTCACGCGTCGCGCCCCCTCGGAACGCCTTCGTCGCAACATCGACATCGTCGGTGGATTTCTCGTCTTTCTATGGATAGTTTACCTCGTCATCTCGTGGATAGCGTAAATGTTGACTATATGGTAAATCACTAATAATAAACAGCAATCATTATGGAAGATTACAATTCTGACTTAGAACAACCTGCGACCGAACCGCAAGGCAAGGCCGCCGAAACCGAGAACAATCTGTTTACCATCCCGCCGTTGGCCGAACGCGACCCGGAGTCGTTGGAGGATGACAGCATCTCGGGCTGGATGCTGTTTATGTACGTTTGCATCGGATTGGGCGCGCTTTTGAGTTTGCTCAGCCTCAAAGAGCCCGGTGTTACGCCGATCATTCGTTATAACGTTTGGATCAACCTGGCCTTTGCCGTCTATACCATTGTGGCTGCGTACAAGCGTATGCGCAACGCGATATTCCTGGCCAAGACGTACATATGGGTCTCGCTACTGACCAATGTCTGTTTGATTTTGCAAGGGGCTCTTGTTATGCCTGTTGGCGCCGGTCTGGAAACGTCCACCGCCGTGGGTGCCGTCTTCTCCGCCGCATGGCTGTTCTATCTATATAAGAATAAGAGCCACGCCGTCGAGGCACGTTTCCCACGCAATATGCGCCGTGCATTCGTCTGGGACTGGCTCGCGATACTCGTGGTCTTTGTCGTTCCCTTTGTAGCTATAGCCATCCAGTCTTACCGAACGACCGACACCATCGAATATGCCGAAAAAACGCCCGATGCCAAGGCCGTGAAAAAGCTCAAGTCCGAAATCGCGAAACTGAAGAAGCAATGCCCGACGAGCATGGGTGGTCTGGATATAATGTCGGTGGACTATAATGAGGACAATAATATAGCTCTGATACGGATTAGTACACCGGAACCTATCAAAAACACAAAAAGAATCAAGGAATTAGTAAAAGAGAGTGTTGTGCTGGCGTATACTTATGATGCCTTAAATGATAAGACTTTCGCAAAAACTTTTTCAGATGCAAGAGCTTCTCTGCGTATTACAGTGACAAGTTCAAATAACAATCAAAGCATAATGATAAAGCTAACTCCGAAAGATTTCGATTCAATAGTCGGCAGCGAGCTGAGCGAGAAGGAATTAAGCGCCCGGTTGATCGAAGTTATGACATATAAGGATAATGAGTTTTGCCCGTATGATATTGACTCTCAAACCACGATGTTATCTGAAAAGACAGAGGACAATATGTATGTTTGTGTGATAAAGTATGGTTCTTCAATTGCACCTGAGCACAATGATGTATGGGAGGCGCTCAAGGCTGCTTATGCACAACGAGAAAACAAACATGAGTTTGTTGAGGGGCTTATGTCAGAACCAATTGCGTCAAGATTATTCAAAGCAATCATATCTGCCGACTATGGATTCCGAATGATTTTCACTTCCGAAAACGGCAAATATACCGCTACCATGGAAATCTCGCCTGATGAATTCAAGACACTGTACGAAAGCATACATAGAGAAAAATAATCCACCGTGTCCTTTATTTTAGGACAGAAATAATCAATTCTGTCCTAAAATAAAGGACAGCCATTTTTTGACTTGCCCTTAGTTTGTTTATGCGCTAAAGTTCAATTCTATATCCGATGTTGTCTCATAAGATCAAGCGTATATCCTTGTACGCCGGCATCGCGGTGGCGGTGGCGGCGTCGATCATCGGCGCGTGCTGGGTGGCTGTGGATGTCAATGCCTCGGGACGAGTCTATGATGACGTCAGCCAAGTTCCGGCCATGCGCTACGGGCTGTTGCTCGGCACATCGCCGGTGACGCCGAGGGGCACGCACAATATCAATTTCGACAACCGTATCAAGGCTGCTGCCGAGCTGTATCATGCGTGCAAGGTACGGTATATCATTGCCTCCGGTGGGGACTATCGTCGTGATGCGGAAGGCAATGCCGTGCTTTACGGCTGTGACGAGCCGCGGCAGATGCAACGCGCCCTCATAGCCGCCGGTGTGGATTCGACACACATCATACTCGACTACGAGGGCACGCGCACGCTTTATTCCGTGGCGAAGGCTTGCAAAGTCTACGGCCTTGATTCGGTGGTGATTGTTTCGCAAGACTACCACAATCGCCGAGCCATCCGTCAGGCCGACCGGTACGGCCTGTATGCCGTGGGATATAATGCCGCGCCCAGCCCGGAGGCCGGCAACGTCGTGCGCAATACGCTGCGCGAGACTATGGCACGCGTCAAGCTGTTCATAGACATGTGGTTCGGCAATGAGCCGCAGTTTGTGTCCACGCCCGATCACAAGTAGTCGCGACGTTCCATCATTTTGTGCAAGTCTTCGGCGGCGGCATCGTTCACAATGTCGCCGCTTTCGCTTTCGAGGACATATAGCGCCAGTGCGTCGGTCATCAGGATATCGTCATGGCGACCGCGCACGGCACCGTAGCTGCCGTCGTCGCGTCGCATATACGATGCCAGCTCGTCCACGGCTTCGGTGTCCGGCTCGTCAAGTGTGCCGTCGCGCACGGCCGCCACAAGGGTGTCTATCACCAGCGGCTTGGTGTTGCGGTTGGTATGAAACCCGACGCGCCGTCCGGGTGCATCGTCTATGGTGCCGACTGCCCGACGTCGATATAGTACGGGGTAGTCACGTGCCAGACGCTCGAGCACGGGGAAGCTGTCGCTGCTTTCCAGCGTATTGCTCTCGACCACCAGTAGGGCGTAATTGTAGGCCCGGGCCAAGTGCATAGCTATGGACGCTAACCGATCATGGTCGATATGTCCGCGCCACCGAGCGCAGACACGTGTGCCGATGTAGGTATGTCGCAGCACGGTCACTACCGAGAAATCCGCCCCCGGGCTGCGACCGCCGACGTCGACGGCTGCCACGTACGTATGTCCGGACGCCGGCTCCTCCCATAGGCGCAATGCTCCGCGGCTGTCATCGCTCCATTGTCCGGAACGCCAATCGACGGCGCAGGTGCGCAGCGGCGCACGACAGCGGCGTCGCAGACGCTCGGTCCATCGGATGTCAAAGACGTTGGCTCCGGTGTTGCGAAAGGCTTCATCGGCCGTGGTCGGATATTCGGCCTTGAGCGCTCGGGCGTCCTGCATCTCGAGTGCTTTGGCGTGATACCACGCCACTTGGTCGAGGCACAGTCGGATGCCGTCGTCTCCCTGAGGCGTGAGCCAGAGATTGCGTTCCTCATCGGTCAACGACTCCCACAACTCGGCCACTCGAGCCTCGGTGTCCAAGGGCCTGTGGTCGCGGTAGATGCCGATTTCGTACCACGGCACAAAGACGGCGCGTTTGTCGCCGCGACCGGCGGCGCAGCGGTGCCATTCATGATAGAAGTAATTGCCCGTGCCGTTGGCCGTGGACTCGACGACGACCAGGGTCAGCGGTTCGATGGGTATGGTGCCGCACACCGAGCACATCAGCGCCACGGGCGATCGCTTGGCGCTGTCGGGCCAATAGGCCATCTCGGAGAGGTGGGCCATCTTGATGTCGCTGCCGCGCATGGCGTCGGGCTTCTCGGCGCTGGTGACCACGACGTAGCAGTCGCGTCCGGCTATGCGTCGGGTGTTGGCGCTGCGCTCGTAGGGCAGGAAGCGCAGGGGCTTGTCTTCGTGCCACAAATTCTCGGGGTAATGCTCGGCCAGAAGGCTGTACATGCCCAGGATGAGCTTGGACGTGTCCTTGACATGCGCGGCTATCAGCGAGTTCCAGCCGCGGCGTAGGCATATCTGTATCCAGGCCATATATATCTGCACCAAGGTGCTGCCGCCCCATTGGCGTGCCTTGAGCAGAATCATACGCAGCGGACGGCCGGCGCGCCGATCGCCTTCGAGAATAGCGGCGACGCGTCGTTGGGGGCGGTTGAGCACGAAGGGCTCGAGCATTCCGGTGGTCTTGTGGCGTATGGTGACGCATCGTGCGCACCAAAATTCGAAGTCGCAGCGGCATCGCGCCTCGACCCATGCCTCGGCGTTGGACTTGACCGGGGCAATGTCCATCTCGCAGGGAACGTATGCGTGGCGGGCGCGGTGGTCTATGGCTCCGGCAGGCGCTACCACGCGTTTGCGCCTGCCGCTGCTGCCGCGACCGGTCAAGGGGTCGAAGTCTTCGGCCTGTATCCGCAGTTGCCGGCGTGCCATATCTTCGGCCAGTATCGCTTTATAATCAGTGTTTTCCATCGTTGTGTAAGGTGTGCGTATTTCATTGCTTGATAGCGGTGTATGTAGGTGCGGCTATACGCGCATCGGCGCTGACGCCGGCATCGATGCCCAGCCATAGCGAGGTGATGCGGCGTGCTGCGGTGTGCACGGTCAGCGGAGTGCGCATGGCTCCGGTGTAGCTGGTGCGGCAGATGCATAGATAGCGTGGCGACAGGTACATACGCTCGGCCGTGAGGTCGCCGTCTACGTCGGCGGCATCGATATTCCATGTCAGGGTGCGCAGGATGGCGCGAGCGCCGAAAGGCGTGCGCGCGTTCCAGCGCACTGCCGTGTTCCCTGTCGGCGCTACCATATCATCGTAGTCCAGTATGCGTCCTTCGGAGGCGGCTGCCAGGGCGTTGCCGGTGACGCCGAGGGTTGCGATGACACCGGGATTGTCCACACTGTAGCGTGCCCAGCCGTGACGGCTGCTGTAAATATTTGTGTCTTGGTCGGCGGCAAAAACAGCCAATTCGCGCCGCCTTGGCAGCCACAGTAGTTTCGAGCTTCCGATAGGTATATCGGTGGTGACGGTCTCGACGCGAGTGCCGCGCAGGATATTGATATGGCCGTGACACAGGACGTATACCGCATCGTCGCCTGCGCACATGCATCGCGCACCGACGGGTATCGAATTGCTGATGAGGGTGGCGGACATGGACTTGGCCTCGACACCGACGGTGACCATACGTATGCCGTCTCCGCTGCCGCAGTAGAAGCGACTGCGGCCGTAGTCCCAAGCGCCGCCCGAGGCCGGAGCCGCCGTCAGCGTGCGTATGTCGGCCGGAAGAATCGTGGTGCTGCCCGGCGCAAGTGTTCCCGGGCGTGTGGCGGCCAATAGTCCGCGTACTACCGGGCCTACAACATCGCCGGCGACCGTGGCGTCGTCGCCCGTATCGGCGGCTGTCGAGGGCGTGACGGGTTGCATGGTGCTGTCAATGGCAAAGGCGTAGGCGCCGTCGCCGGCGGCTTCCGCCGTGGCCGTATGGTGGTAATGGGTGCCGTCAATGTCGAGGTCTATTTGGATTAGAGTGGCACTTGGATGCGGATATACCAGCAGTGGCGATAGCTGTGTCGGCGCATCCGTGGTGCCACTGCCGCGCCATACCACATCGCGGTGGCCGTCGGCAAAGGACACGCGCACACGGCCGCTCCAAGCTTTGTCGGCAAGAGCGGCGGCGTAAGTCACAGGGCTGTAAGCCCCGGGGCGCACGGCGTGTATGCCTCCCCAGAGTGTTGCTCCGGCGGCTTTGGCACATATCTCGGCCACGAAGCCGTCTGACAGGGTGGCGGCCGGTGCATAGGGTGGGGTGCATATCGTTCCGTCACCCATGTCGAAGGTGCGGCTCCATCGTCCTTGGCTCAAGGGCCGACTGACGGCAGCTATGGCACGTGCGCACTCGTCAAATCGGGCCAACGCCTCGGCTATATGTCTGCGCGAGGCTGACGGACGTGTCGCAGCCACCCCGGCGGTGCCGCAGATGCTGACGCGCGCATATCCCGTGCCGGGCGTACGCCCGAAAGATGCACGCACATCCACGGCGGACAGGTCTATCGGAGGCATCGGTGCCGTCATCTCGAGCACCAGGCGTGCCGTGCGGCGTGCCCATAGAGCGTCGGCACTGCCGCCGACGATTACGCGCGGACGAAAGCTGCGTACAGTCAGCGTCTTAGCCGATAGTGTCTTGCTGTCGGCGCAATCGTAGGCAACGGCATTGGCAAATGGGTCGGCCGTATCGGCGGCCAATAGTACGGGAGGAGTAGTGTACAAGGTGTTGCCGGCGGCGTCAAGAAGGCGGCAACGGGCAAGACACGGGGCGATGGCCGCTCCGGCGGCTTGGGCGCTGTCGAGGGCATCGCTGTAAGCGCGTGTGATGTCTCCGGCCAGCGCCTTGCGGTCGGTGGCGGCCAAGGGCATCCCCGAGGTATATTCCTGAGACAGCACACGCGTAGGCAGGGTTACGGATATGTCCCCGGCGCTCTCGGCGGTGACCGAGATGGCGGGCCATGCGCTGCTGTCGGCACGCGCCATTTCCCAGCCGCTGTCGGCGTATTGTGCAACGTATGCCCCGGAGGCGGACATCACCGTGAGGCTGTCGCCGCCATCATCGAAGACGGCGCACAGCGGCGTCCCGGCGGTGTTGCCAACGGGAGTGACTGCCGCTGTATCGGCATCAGGATTGACGGTGGCCACGGCAATCTCGGTGTCGCGGTGCAGTGCCATACGCTTGCCTGTGGCTGTATCCACGCAGACCAAAGGACGCCATCCGCCGGAAAGTATGGTGCGAGGAACGCCGGTGGGGCACAGAATTTCGCCGGTGGTGTCGGCAGGGCACAGGTTGTGGCATTGGACGACTTGCAAGGCTTGAGCCTTGCCTTTGTTTTTTGGATTTTCGATAAGCATAGTCATGGTATGTAAGATTTGGGTATGGTGTGTTTTTCGATATGGTCGTATGCACCGGGGCGCGTGGTGTCAGATGACACGCCATAGTTGATGTCGGCCGGAGCCGGCTCGGTGGTTTCACGTGTTTGATGCGGCAAAGTTACGCCGCATTTGTCCTGTCGGTACTGCCGATGACGAACATGTCGCGCCAATCATCGGTATAGTCCGCTGTCGCGTCCATCCCCTTTGCTCGGCTGGTGGGCGCGTGCGTCAAAACACATTGCACCATTACATAAATACTCTATATACTCTTATGACACTACCTGACTTGGTTATGAATGCTATTATATCCTTCCCCTCCGATAAAAACAACGGGACGCACCCGCCGTGCGGATGCGTCCCGGTTAAAGGGCGTTTTTTTTCGTTGTCTGCCTTAGGCTTATTTCTTGGCAGCTTCGATGGATGCTTTACGGAATTCCTTCATAGCCTTCTCGATTTCGAGGGAGGCCTTGCGGGCGCGTGCGCCGGCAGCTTTGTTTCCTTGTTCAGCCTGAAGGCCTGCGTCTTTTGAAAATACAGCGTAAGCAGCTGCTACTTTTTCGATGATTTCTTTCATTGTAATGATGTTTTGAGGGTTAGGGATATCATTTTTACGCTGCAAATATACAACAATTCCCACAATATCAAATAATTTTACGCCAAAAAGCCCTATTTTTAACCCTTTATCCCGTTTTTTTGCCCTTTTTCGCCCACTTATAAAGCCTTTACGTCACCTCCCATACCATACCTAACTGCAGTGCCCCCGGTTTTATGGTGGCTTGACTGCCCCGAGCCCAAAGGATTCGGAACGAGGCACAGCCTCAGCCGAGCGACAACGCCTTCCGACTTCGGGTCTTGTTTTACGACAATCCCGGCTGCGCTCGGTATAGGTCAAGCAAGCTTGACACTCTGCTCTCGCTTGCATGGGATTTCCTCTTTGCAATCTTCATAAAGTCCGACCGCCCACTCTGCCGAAGCAGAATGAGCGGTCGAAATTAAATTGAAAAGTCTATTCGTATTGCCATAAACGAAGATAGTCGCTGATAAAACGTTTGTAATGTTTATCGAACGTCTTTCGGGCTGCTTTAAATGCTTCATCATTGCCGTCATACCACGACAATGGAGCATACCATGTAAGGTTATCGCGTTTTGCTGATGGAGTGAGAGCCGATGAACCGGCGAAGAAATCGGCAGGAAATCCTGCATCCAATCCCCACAACCAACCTTGCGTTCGAAGTTTCATGAAGCGTTTGTCGCCGGCTGGCAGCCATCCATAATCCGTATGAAAACGTTTCAAAGCTCCAAGGCTGATTTTGCCATCGGACTGGTTAAATTCAACGAGATATGAGCCTTCGCCAAGCGTGAGGTCATCTCCGAAAATCGTAAGCAGCAGATTTGCCATTAGAGCGTTTGCACCTCCATCGTTTGCGCCCGGCTCAACAAAGAGATTGCCTAATTTGAGCTGGCCACCTTCGATTTGAAGATACTTTTTACCGTCAAGTTCCACTACTCCTTCTACCACCATTGGGATGTACATAATGTTGTATTGCTGTCCTCCATGAGTGTTAGTTACACTTCGTCCCGACCGATAGCGTTTTTCGGGGTCGAACACCAAAGTCAAAACACCGTATTTGTCACCATAAGGAGTTTTTACCGATTTGGTGGATTGCAGTTCAAGATATAGCGGAACTTCTTCGGTAGCCCTGCCCCCTTCGGGAATGTTGTAAGTATAAGGAATAATACCTTCCCAAACTCCGGTATCAGGTGCTGAACGTTTGTCCTTCTTTATGAAATTAGCCGTCAGCGTCACATCTTCATAAACCGTAAATGTGTTAGGTTCCATCGTGCGACTGCGAGGCGAAGAAGATGTTATCGAGGCCAGTTTCCATTCCGGGTTGGCAATAGCGCTAACCTTAAAAGTTTCTCCGTAAGAAGTGGGCACACCGGGGTTTACCGATCCTCCTTCAGCCGGAGATGCCACAGTGGTAACAGTATATTTGGCAGTCGGAGTGGTAGTGTGTTCCCGTTCTTTAGGAGGTGCCGGGGGCACAGGAGGAATATCACCGATAATCGGAGGTTCTTCAGGCCACGGACCACCGGGACCTCCTCCCCACGCATGATTATCGTCGGCATTGACTCCCAAAATCACCGTATAAGAGCCGTCAGGTCTAATATATCCCCGAACAGTACCTCCCCGGTACTTGGTCTCCGCGTAAGCGTAACCATCGGCGCTAAACGGGCGTAGTTCAAGGTTTTCACCGGGTGAGAAATAGACTAAAGCAAGTCCGTCGGGCCTGATTGCCGTTCGGTTGTAATGGACAATGGAAACCGGATAGAAAGGAAAACTCGGCTTGAAGTTGTCAACGCCATAAAAGTCATTGTAACGGTCTCCTATTTTTGATAAATCGAAATCCTCATTTATTCTATAGGTTCCACCGGGCATAGTGACAAATGCATAACCATCGGTAAAACCGGTCCCTTTGGCCTCCGGAAACCGCTTCAACTCTACGCCTTTCGGGTCGTAATAAACAATTGCCTCGTCTTCGACTACGCGGGCGATTCCGTTATGAAAGTCTCCGTAGTTTTGGGAAATCTCCATATTATATCCCTTAAAACGAGGTTCTATAGCCCAGTTTCCTTTGGCATTGATAAGCCCTATCTTATAATCATTGCCAATTTGAGTGGTAACCCATGCATAACCGTCTGAGAAGTCACGAACCGACACGTACTGGGCCGGGATTTTGAAAACTCCCTTTGAGTCGACAAAGCCCCATTTGCCATCTTTGCGGATTGCCCGAAGTCCATTGCCTACTTTTCGCATAGGGATAGTGGGCACCATGTCACCCATCTTTCTGCCTATGGTGGTCAGGTTGGGCCAAATTTTCTTTCCGTTGATGTCGATGTAAAAAGAGGAAGGAATGTATTTGGCATCAAAAGACTTCGCCATAGCCACGCCATCAACGAAATCCTCTATTGTTGCATAGCTCGCGTCAAGCTCCCTTATGCGACCATCCGTATAAAGAATCTTATATCCGTCCTTGCGTCCTTTGCCGGATTTTACCAAAGCCACACCGCCGTTAAATCTCGGAGGATTGTTGTTGGCTTGGTAACCTATGTTTTTAAATAGGCATTCGCCGGTTTCAGCATTATAAAACGACCATTGACCTCGCTGGTTGCGCACTGCGAAGAAGCCTTCGGAGACAGGCGTCAAAGCTGTTGGATGGTAGAAATAGGAACCTACTTCGGTTTCGTCTAATAAGACAAACCTTGTTGAATCGGTAAAATGCGGCATATGTGGGTCAGGACTTTCAGAAAAGTCAGTCTTTATGGAAGCGCTCTCACCGGACATATCGGATGCCGATGAGACTGAAGCCGCATTAGCCGGTTGATTGGGAGATCGCTCTTTTTTAGTAGTTGCAGATGGGTTTGTCACTACTTTTTCCACTTTATCCAGAGCATTGTTTACTTTCTCAAGTCCTTTGGAAAGTTTTTTCAAGAACTGAGCTTCGGCCGGAGGGGCTGATGCAAACAATGCCAGCAGCCCAAGAAACAGAGCTGCTGACATATGATGATTGAGTCCTTTCATATTATTTCTCCGATTCGTAAGAGAGCTTTAATGAAGTGGCCTTAAGGCATCCCTCCGCATTCTTTTCAGTGATTTGAAAGGTCTCAAATTTGAGCGGAGTTCCGGCTTTCACGCCGAGTGCACTCTCACTAATCAAATCCATAGGGAAATAACCTACTTTTTGTGAGAATACCCGGGTGCCGGCATCGTCATAACCTACGAGAAACACCTGTTGGCCCATACCAACGTATCTCGATGGATTCCCGGTAGACAACTTCTTACTTTCTTCACTTTGGTAATCTTGGGCTACAACTACATCTCCCTCCATTTTGAATTCTGGTTCCAGACCGCTTTTTGACCAAAATCCGTCGAATGTGAGTGTGATTGGCGAGTTAACGGTTATTTCGGGTGTTGACTCGATTTCGATTGTCTTTCCGTCTAACGCTTTGCCGGCTTCCTCGAGCTTGGTTTCATACTCGTTAGCTGCTTTCTCGGCATCAGCCTTAAGCTTCATGGCTTCGTCCTGTGATTCGCATGTTTTGAACTTTTCTTGCAGAGCTTCCTTTTTGGCTGTCATTTCGGAATAGATGCCGGGCACGTTTCCGAAGAACTTGGAATCGGAAGAGCCGACTCCTCCTCCACAAGATGAGAGGGTCAAGGTTGCCATTGCTATAGCAACCATTGCTGTCAATTTTAATACTTTCATGATTGTTTATTTTTTATGGTGTTTAATTATTAGCTTTTCCTTTATGCAATTCTCCGTTCCGCAGAAAAGAGGCGAAAGGAATCTGTTCATGACCGGTTTATGGGAGCAAAATTAAATATTGCTCATTCGGCGTCAGTCCTAAACAGAATAATCTTGTTTACGCATTAAAACTTGACATGTCTTAATGCGTAAAATTCTTTGTCCTAAAAGATACAAAGCCCTAATGTCCAATAAGTTTATTGTTCTTGTCTGAACTGAGCCGGCGTCAGTCCTTTTAATTGAAAAAAGACTCGATGAAAAGTTGAACGAGAACTAAAACCGGATTCTTCAGCGATAATATTTAGAGAATCAGAGGAGGTTTTCAATAACTGACAAGCATGCTCAATGCGGAGCTTATTGACGTAATCATAGAAAGTGACATTGAGCGTTTGGTTGAAATAATTACTAACATAGGTTCTATTAGTGCCTACATCTCGCGCAACGTCAGAAAGCTTTAACCGAGGATTGAGATATGCCTTTTTCTTATAAAATAAATCCTTAATGCGAGCATCTAATGTTTGGTCAGGCAGAATGTCCGCTATGGGTTGAGCATCATCTACTAATTCGCCAATTACCGAATCGTGTCGATAAAGGAGAAAGCAGACAAACATCCAGATTATCAGATGAAGCACCATATAGATGCACTCTATCTCAACACCAAATACCAGATAATCCAACATCCACAGGCAAAGTAGCACGACAAACGTCCAAAGTATCACCATGAGCCATCCAAGATTGATGTTTTCAGTATAGGAAAAGCGTTCTCGTAAACTTGCGTCATACCGAGGAATCATTACCAACCCCCATATCATATAGTAGCACCCAAACATAGTGCCCCATCCAATGTTTATCCAGAAAAAAACATAATGGCCTGTGGCTAATAAAAGAATTGGTAAAATCAAGAAAGGTATTTCATTGAGAACCAGTTGCCTCACTGAAGCCGTACCGGGTTTGATGAGTTCTCTAAGGACACAAGTATATAAAGGGATTGCCAACATGTCAGTCGCCATGAAAAAAGTCCATTGCAAATGCAGTTTCTCGTCCAAAAGTAAAATCGTTATGAAATCTTTTGCATAACATGTAGCGACGACGCACATAAGAACGGAGATGATTCTTCTCCGTTGGTCTCCTTTTCGCCAAAACAACCATGTCATCATGCCGAAAAACATGATGCACTTGCCTAAGAGTAATATGATAAACGGATTTGAATCCATTACTTTGTCTTTATGATATACCTTTATAAAAAACGTGGAGCCTGCCTCTTATTGCTCGTTCTACATTGTGCGGTCGCAGGAAACCTTGCCGGTTGGACCGAGCAACGGAAGGTCCCATGTTGTGCGCTGATATGGTTTCGGGCATAATATATATGCACCGACACGTCACAGAACGCTCACCGTTGCCCTTGCCTGAACCGGTTTGAAAGCTCCTACGTTTCACAATGTCAGAACAAAAGCGTCAAATGAAGCCGCAAAAAAGCAGCCTTATTGTTCTCGGATTAAGCAGAATCACAAGTGCAATAATGCCGTTGTAAAGTTAATCAATTTCTCAGAATTATCTATGAAAGGAATCGTTAAAGTGCGATATTGTTCTAAAAACCGTTTGTCGTTTTTTTCGGACCCTCCCGCATCATTTTCCATTGCTATTCTCCCGCTTCCTATCCCCCGCTCAATACAATCCCGATACACTTGAACGTATACCGTATAGCGTGTCATAATGCCGACCCTGTGGCGTGTTAAAATGCAGCCTTGTAGGGGCGCTATACATAGCGCCCGCGCAGCATAACGGTAATATAATGAAATCAAGCGTATTATACGGCATTACCCCACGGCCGTTGCGGACGCAATATATTGCGCCCCTACTGAGACTTCAATTTAAAGAGGCCCATTATTATGAAGCGCGCCCTATACGGTCTATCCTATTTTTGACAATTCTTCGATGAGCGCGGGTCGTCGTGGTGTGCGGCTTTTCTGCTTTTCGATTATTATCGACGCCTCATCCTTACCTCCGTATTTGATGAGTTTCACAAGCATTCCGGCTCCTTCGCGATATCCTTTTCGGTCCGATGCATACCTGAAATGATCCTCAACGCATTTGGCGTATAGTTGTACAAATTCGTCTTTGTAGAGCTTGCGCACCTGTACCGGCGCATTTTCCAAAAGCCATAAGGATGCGTGTTTAGACAAATATTGAATGTACTTGTCCCACATTTTTTCCTTTCTGAAAAGGTACAGCAGCGTAGAACTTGAAATCTTGGGATCGGCAGCGAGCGCTTCCACCCATTCGGTCCATTCAGGCTTGGGTACATTGGATTTCATCAACGAATACATAGCCTCATTTGAACAGTCAAGAACATTGTCGAACAAGCCTCCACGTGTTTCTTCCATAAAGAATTTGCGCGCAAGGCAAATGATATTGGATGTCTCGCCCAATTCCATATAGACTTTGAGCTGCCACTGCCTCAATAAGTGCAGACTGCGAGGACAGAGGCTTTCGCCTTTTTGCGCAATACGCAGGCATTCGTCAAGATTGCCTTCATCCCACGTCATTTGCAAGAGCTTTAGACAGACGTCGACATTGTCAAGGTTGTCATACAGATATTTCCGCAACTCCTCCTTGGACCCGCCGGCGGCTATCAACTCCATACGTAACTTGCGCGAACTATCGTAATTCCGTTTTGCACTCCAGTCGTTGTCGTTCTCAGGTTTCTTGAATTTGTTCAGCTCGTCAAGTACTGCCGAACGTTTCTTGTCCGTCGTGGCAAATTTTACGGCCAGGCTAAGCCAATTCCACCACCAGTCAAATCCTTCAAGGTACTTCGCCTTGAATTTCTTCATGACGTATTTATAGGCGGTATCAGCGAGATTGTCGGATAGAGGTTGTAATGCAAATTGAGTCCAAAATTCGAAACATTCATCTATGATTGCACCAAGTTCGCCAGCGCTGTCATCGCCGCAGTTGATGATTTCCTCGGCAGAGTTTGATGTGCCGATCAATATAGCCAAAGCAACGTTGTAGTTGCCTTTTTCGATAGCGAAGTTCGCCTCTTCAAGGATGCTTGATATATCCTGATTGAGGTCAAAGGTGTCACGACATTCTACATATCCGTATCGTCCCATATAGTCTTCGATAATGTTGTCTATGCGCATTGAATACATCTCCGGACGGGGCGCATACGCCTTGCCTGCGCCTAATGCGAGAAAGCGGTCGCAAAAGCTTTCGTCGCGTAGACACTCCTCTCGAATGTAGGCAGATAGTTGGTCCTTATTCAACGAGTCCAATACTTTTTCGATGAGCGTATTTTTGTCTTGTTTTTTGTTCATACCGTAGGGTGGTGAAGTCGGTTGGGTCTATTGGATGCCTTATATGGCAAAGCTCCACAAAGGTAGTAATTTACGACGTGAGATTGATGTTTTGGGCTCAGAAATTGCGACGCCAGATTCAATTTTATGAGCACCTTTGCGCTGACATCGGGCGTTACTGCGCCGGTCAGACACTTGGTCGAGTAGCTTGGCGTTGTTAATATCTATTTGATTTACACGCCAATTTTGGCATAAAAGCCCATATCACGGTAAAATCCTTAACGACATACATAGGGAGAAGGGAAGAGACGGCCACGGAATCCTTGAGTAATAGGGTCCGCAGGATATCCCCAATTTCCGTCTGATATAATAGGTAAAGTCGTCGAATCGGCTCAAATCCGGGCCGAATAAGCCATTTTACGGCTCAAAATGAGCCGTAAAACCATTTATTTTCACTAAATTTGAGCCGAAAAACCAAAACGATTATGACTCCGGAAGTAGAAATGCTCCAATATCTACACTATCACCCTGATAGTGCAAAGGCTGAAATAAAGGCCGGTATGAGCCTTGAAATGAGCGACGCTACCATAAAGCGGGTGCTCTCCAAAGCTGTAAAAGATGGCATGGTGCTTGTGACAGGGAAAGGCCGTGCCACCAAATACCGTCTCACTCCTCAGGCACATGTAACAATGGATCTAAATCTTGACACCTATTTCGATAAGGATGTTGACGAACGTGAGGTTCAGGAGGGCTTCAACTTTGAATTAATTAATGATATACTGCCGAAGGTGGAGCTTTTCGCCCCCGAAGAACTCAACATATTAAACAGTGCTCAGGAACAATTCAGGCAACATTTGTCTGAGATGAATGACACCGAATATCGTAAGGAGATGGAACGGCTCGGCATAGACCTTTCCTGGAAATCATCGCAGATAGAAGGGAATACATACTCACTATTGGAGACAGAGAGGCTTCTTAGAGAAAAAGAGACAGCAAGCGGCAAAACTAAGGATGAGGCAATTATGTTGCTGAATCACAAAGATGCACTTGATTTTATTCTCGATGCGCCCGACTATTTGCAACCCCTTAAGGTAAACCGAATTGAAGATATCCATTCAATTCTCACAAAAGAATTGGGAGTGGAACGGAATATTCGGCATCGAAGGGTCGGCATCACCGGCACCAATTACCGGCCGCTCGACAATGAGTTTCAGATAAGAGAAGCATTGGAGGATAGTGTTCGCCTAATCAATAGCAAATCCGTTGTCTTTGACAAAGCATTACTTGCTTTGGTCCTCTTGAGTTACATTCAAGCATTTACAGACGGCAACAAACGGACAGCCCGTATCGTAAGCAACGGCATACTAATTGCCAACGGCTACTGCCCGATATCCTTCCGAACGGTAGATTCTATAGATTATAAAAAAGCGATGCTAATGTTCTACGAGCAGAACAACATCGCCGCCTTCAAACGTATCTTTATTGACCAATTCCTTTTTGCTGTCAAGACCTATTTCTAAGAAATGCGGGAAAGGCGAAAACAAACCACAAAGAGCAATTTACCGATTTCCACGATAATTACTTGATTAATAAGGCTTCCTGAATTTTAGTTTGCCTAAACCGAATTTTTACCTTAACTTTGCGCTGTGCAGTAATTGCTGCGCAGACATATTGATTAAACAACAAGAAGCGTTTTGCTTATCTCTTATTGAGAAAACGTAGGAAATTTTCGCAATGATGAGAGGATAACAAAGCGGTTCTCACGCTATAGCGTGGACTGCGTTTTCCCTCATCTTCATCATTGGTTTTTCCTACGACCATCTCAATAGACGTGGCAATGTCAGTCCACGTTTCTTTTGTCATAAACAGGCTAATCGGACTGAAGCCCAAAAAGAAAATGCAATATGAGCAAAGCAAGCAAGACTGTCGTTACCATAGTTTTGGTATTAGTTTTTATTCTTCTATTCTCGGTGGTAGCCGGCGTGAGCCACGATAATGGAGGTCGCACCACAGGCGTATTTGGCCTAATCCTTGTTGCCGGTCTTATTGGCGGCCTTCGTGCAATATGGAAAAATAAAGAGGATGACGAAAACAATAATGACAATACATCGGTTCTTCAGAAATAATGTTCAAGGATTACTATAGAATCCTTGGGGTATCACCTAATTGCTCTGACGCGGAGATAAAAAAGGCTTATCGGGAAATGTCCCTTAGATATCACCCCGATAAGAACCATTGTTCAAACGCTGAGGCAATAATGGTGGATATTAACGAAGCGTACTGCATTTTAAAAGACGGCGATAAGCGTGCTCGTTATAACACGGAATACATAGCGTTCATCTCTTTTCGTAAAAAAGAGGCGGCGAATAAATACAGAAAGGATAAGAACGCCGAGAATTTCTCAACGAGTATGCCCTCGGAGTCTGATGATTATAATATACACGATGAGCAGGTATATGATGATATCAAAGATGCAAACGCTTATGCAAAACAAATCGTTCAAGAGTTCCTTGATTCATTAAAGAAGGACACCAAACTGGCAGCAAACGGTGCCTGGGGTGAAATGAAGTTTCAAATCATCGGGGCTATTATAGCATCTATAATTTTCCTATTAATAAGAACCTGTTCATGAAAACAACAATCTATTTTACAGCAATTTGTACACTAATACTGTCTTGTGTGTCTTGTGGCAAACACGTTAGTTATAAAACATATACGAGCCACAACAAGACTTACGAAGTAGAGATACCTAGCCAATATTCTTTGCATAACTCAATAAATTGCATGTTGGCGTTTACGTCTTCGAGTGAGAACGTCACGCTTTCGATTGATACAATCCCCACTTATGTCAATCTTGAAGACCTTACCAATGATAAGGCTGGCCAGTCATTCGATTATTCGATAGACGAAACCGCTGGCGACTCAATCCTGGTTTATAAAATCACTCGCGGCAATAATATGTGGTGCGCACATGAAATCTATCAAACTAAGATTGTCGGAAGAACGAAGTTCGTTGTAAAAATTTCTTCTGATAAAGTTAGTAAAGCTGAACTCACCAAAATATCCAACCACATCTGTCAATCCATAAGCATTAGAGAGCCATCTATTGAAGAGTCCAACACAGTCACAAACAACAAGCAGAGAGCAAACCAGTATAAAAGCCTAAGCACAAGCCAGTATTCTATTGAATATCCTAATGCATGGACTGTAGTTCACAATGTTGATGAAATGATAGATGCATACATTGGAGAAAGCTCCGGTAAATTTGGTTGTGCTATCAGTTGCTTTGACACAGATTACAGCTTTTCCAAAATATGTGAAGATATGACGGAAAACATGAGAGCCATAAATGCAACCATAAACACAGCGTCACCGATAACTTTAAATGGCCAAAGAGCTTATAAGCTGTCTTGTGAGTATTCGTATGGAGGCCAATCAGTGAAAGAGATCTCGTATACTTTTAAGAAGGGCAACACGCTTTACAATGTGAAGTTCGGCACGAATATTGAATCTGTTAACAAGAACCATACTCTTATTGAGCATATGATTTCGTCATTCAAGATTAAATAAATATCACTACAATGAGACCTGTTACTAAAAGACTATTAACAACAATCATCCTGACTATTGTTGCGTTATGCTGTGCCTCTACATATTGTCAGGCAAAAGAAAGGCTGCCGAATGCAAGAGTAATATCTATGTTTATGAGGGATAAAAACGCTGACGTTAACGAGAATTACGTGGTTAATTTCTTTATAGGAGAGTTTTGCAGATTTTTGGAGTCGAGAAGAATGAAGGCGGTTTACTCGAAAAGTATGGATGGCGTTGATGGTGGGTGGTATGCTGCGATAGAATTCAATGGGTATACAGATTTGGATTGGAATGGTGTGTATCACTATAAATACAGCGATGTCAGGATATTCTTTTTTAATCCGAACAATGAAGACGAGTCTTATTTTGTTGAGTTAGGGAATTTTAAGGTTGGCACTCATCCTGGAGAATTAATACAAGTATTTAAAAACAAGTTTTAGGTAATTAAATTAGGACGAGCAGATTGGTGTACTCAGCTTTTAACGTTAATGTATTGCCAGTCGAATCTGTTACTTAAATGAGCCAAATGCTTTAATAAAAAATAATAATGAAAAAATTGATTTGTTTCTTGTTCATTTGCATTTTCTCGTTGGTCCAAGCATTCGCCTTGGAACCCGGAAATAATCTGAATAAGTCATTATCGGCTATTCAACGAGAATTTCCCGACTGTATCTTTTGGTGCGAATCAGGTGGCGTAAAGTGCTATAAAACAGAAGGAGAAGGATTCCCAATAATGTTTGAGGTGAAAAATGGGAAGGTCATCTCGGAGTTTATGTTGATAGAAGGTGAAGGACATTTTTCGAGAGATTGGTTTACCGCAACGGTAAATGCGTTTTCGCACTCTGACTACAAACGCGTCTTACCCAATGACGGTAATGCATATATATTCATTTATTCATACTTCGAAGTCTACATCAGCTATGATGTCTACAACAATACGGCATCAATAACATATGAATTGTTGCCAAAATATCGGAAGTGACGTATCCAAAAGTCTAAGACATGGTATACGGTGTTGAAATCGCCGGTTGCTTGAATTTATTATTTTTAATGACTGTTTCCCAACAATAGACGCAGATACGTTTGAATTTGTGACATACTGTATTAGCAAGTTTGCACAGGGACTTGGCATGAGCCGGCACGAGGTGTATCGGCGACTCAAGGAATCCGGGATTCTTTATGACTATATTGTGCCGTCATACGATGTGCTGCATACTTTCGGTTCTCGTTATCTTATGAAGGACCTTAAGGAATATATGAGGGAAAAAGGTGTACTCGAGTAATGATGCTTTGCAAAATCCGAGGAACAACTTTTGTCGGAATTTCCGGGTTGGACGAAAAAGCGGTAACTTTGCGGGATGAAGCAGAAGGAAGGCAATGGCATAGGAGTTGTTGTCGCGGCGTATAATGCGGCGGCATGGCTCGGACGTTGCTTGGATAGCGTGCTGACGGCTGCGGATGCATGCGCGGTGGACGTGTGTGTCGTGGTGGCTGATGACGGCAGTACGGACGATACGGCGGCAATTGTGCGGCGCTATGCGCTGACGGACAGCCGAGTGCGGCTACTGCAATTGCCTCACGGCGGTCAGGCGGCGGCACGTGCGGCGGCTATCGCGGCTTTGCCTGCGCAGCTCGACCGGGTGATGATTGTCGATGCCGATGACACAATTCCGCAGCAGTCGTTGTCGCAGATGGCCGCACGCCTTTCGTCTGATATAGACATGGTTATCGCTAATGTGGCAAAGTATACGGCGGAGGCGAATGCACCTACTTTGTATATGAACGCCGAGGCTGTGGCCGAGGGCAAGTCCTACGAAAAAACATCGTCCGGGCCGGTCTTGCGGCTGACACCGACTGAGGCGTTAGAACGGATGCTGAACAATGACATTCCGAATTTTACGCATGGCATGGTGGTTCGGCGAAGCCTCTTCGGTCGTATCGATTGGGACACGCATCCATCGATGACCAATGCCGAAGACGCGATGTTGCAGTTGCTGCTCGCCTCGGCCGCCACGGGCGCGGTGATGCTGCTCCCCGATGTTGTCGCCTACGAGTATCGTCAGCGCCCTGGGACATTGTCGTCGATGTCCGAGGTAACGCCCGAAGGCATTGCACGTGTTTGGAGGGCTGTGTCGGCAGTGCCCTCGATGCCTCGAGCCGCCTTGGTGCGCTGGGGTCTCGGGCTGATGCACCTGTACCTTATAGGACGCGGAGTATGGATACCGCAAGATTACGAGCCACTGCGCGATATCGTCTGCTTGGCGCGACACACGCCGTTGCACAGTCGGCGTCATCGCCGCGTGCTTTGGCTGCTACGCTGTCCGTGGCTGCGATATGCGGTCACGTGTCGCCACCGTTGGCACATGCGCAGATATACCTAAAATTTAGTATTGTTCGTATTATGTTTTTTGTCTAACTTTGCGGCCGAGAATTCGGGGCAGTTATTGTCCTCGTAAAGCTACAAGTAACTGAACGACATGAAGATGATATTACGATACATGACTATGGCGGCGGCCGCATCCACTATGGCGACAGCCATGGGTGCCGAGGTGGCGGATACGGACAGCGTGACAATGCTGCACGGCGTCGTCGTCAGCGCCGGTCAAGGCGTAAAGTCGCGTGTGCGCACCACCAATACGGATATCATCGGCTTAGGGCAACTGCGCCGCGCCGCTTGCTGTAACCTCAGCGAGTCGTTTATCTCCAATCCCTCGGTAGATGTCAGCTACTCGGACGCCGCCACCGGCGCCAAGCAAATCAAGTTGTTAGGACTCAGTGGAACTTATGTCCAGATGCTCATCGAAAATATTCCCAACCTGCGCGGCGCGTCCATACCATATAGTCTCGGATATGTGCCCGGGCCGTGGATGCAGTCAATACAGGTCTCCAAAGGCGCGGCGAGTGTCAAAAACGGATACGAGAGCATTACCGGACAAATAAATATCGAATTTCTTAAGCCTCAGGGTACCGATGGTGTACGCGCCAACGCGTATTTTGACTCGCAGCTGAAGGTCGAAGCCAATGTCGACGGCAGCATCCACCTCAATGACAAACTGTCCGCCTCCCTGTTGCTGCACTTCGAGAATCGCCAACGCGAGCATGACGGCAACGGCGACGGATTCATGGATATGCCGCGCATACGTCAGTACAACGCCATGGATCGCTGGGCATACGTCTCGGACAGTTGGATATCGCAACTGAGCGTACGCGTACTGCGCGACGAGCGCACAAGCGGTATGAGCCGCCACGGCCATACGGACGCCTCTATACCGTATTACGGCGTCAGCGTCACCACCAACCGCTATGAAGCTCAGTGGAAAAACGCCTATATGTTCCAAGACTCGGGCAACAGTAGCCTGGCATTGATGCTCCACGGGTCGTGGCACGATGCGTCCAACACCTTCGGATACACCGACTACGACGTTACCCAGAAAAACGGGTACGCACAACTGCTTTTCGAGAGCGATATCACCTCGGCACATAATATCAGCGTCGGCGCGAGTCTAAATCACGATTACTTCAAAGAGGAACATTCGCCCGACTTGACCATGGGGCAGACCCCGACCGAGACCACCGCAGGGGTGTACGCCCAGTACACCTTCAAGGACGGCGACCGTTGGACGGTGATGCCCGGCATACGCTGGGACCACTCATCGGTATACGGCAGCTTTGTCACGCCGCGACTGCACATCAAGTATACGCCTACAAAGGTATTGACGATGCGTGCCGCCGTAGGCAAAGGCTACCGCACGCCGCACGCCTTGGCCGAGAATACGCCGCTGCTGGCTTGCGGCCGCACCTTCTATTTTGCGGACAGTTTCAGTCAGGAAAAAGCGTGGAATTACGGTCTGTCCGCCTCGCTCAATGTCCCCGTTGCCGGGAAAAACCTCGAACTAAACGCCGAATACTACTACACGCGTTTCTCCGACCAGATGGTCATAGATGTAGACGGAGCTATGGGACTCAATAGTATATATTTCGGCAATCTGGACGGCACCAGCCGCAGCCATACGGCACAGATAGATGCCACATATCCGTTCTTCGAGGGCTTCAGCGCCACCGCCGCCTTCCGCCTCAACGATGCACGCACGACATACAACGGCGAGCTGCGTCTGCGTCCGCTGACATCGCGCTACAAAGGACTGCTGACGCTGTCGTACAAAACGCCGATGGACATCTGGCACTTCGATGTCACCGGACAGCTCAACGGCCGAGGCGAATTGTATGACCGCTCGGAATACCCGACGTACTTCAATCTCCAGGCTCAAATCACTCGCGAATTTCGCCTGTTTGACCTCTACATCGGCGGTGAAAATCTCACCAACTACAAGATGAAAGACCCCATAATCGGAGCGTCAAATCCCTGGAATCCCGGCTTCGATGCCACGCAAGTTTGGGGACCCACGGACGGCGCAATGGCATACATCGGCATACGCTTCAAACTCGAAAAATTCTGAGCACGGCCAACATCTATTCATAGAATACAACAATAAACACATATCGAAATGAAATCCATGCTTTTAGGCGCTGCATTACTGGCTGCTGTCGCTGCCACGGCAGCCTCGATCGTAAACAACGCCACCGATTCGGTAGCCGCAAAATCCGAGCAGGCCGCCAAGCCGGCCAAAGTCAACCCCATAGACACGCTGGTAGTGACCACCGACCCGCAGATGCACTGCTCGAGCTGCGAAAACCGTATCAAGCAAAACATCCGTTTTGTCAAAGGAACAAAGCACATCACCACCAACCTCGAAGACCAAACCGTGACCATAGTCTACGACAGCCGTAAGTCCACCCCGCAGGACTATACCAAAGCCTTTGATAAAATCGGCTACGCCATCACCCCCGCCAAAAAATGAAGTACGTAATACTGCCTTAGAGGCTACAAATAATCATAATTGCATTATGAAAAAAGAAATTTTGAGTGCTATATGCGCTTGTGTATTTTCGCTTGCCGCTTTTGCAACGGACACGGTCAAAATCTCCGGTATGGTCACTGACTACAACGGCAACCCCGTTGACTCCTGCACAGTCCTCATATATAACCCCGATTTTACAGAAGCCTACGAAACAGCAAGCGATACTCAGGGCCATTACAGCCTTGACAGTATCCCCAAGGGGAAATATGCCGCTATTGCCGCCATGCGTGTCAACGAATATCCACGAATGCTGCAAGTGGCACCCGAGGACATGAAACTCGAATTTTGGGCATGGAACGTCATCGCAGACCGTGACATCACGCTAAACATTCGATACGGCAAGCTGGAGTTGTACGGTACGACCGCATTTTTGGAATATGGCGGCAGACGAGAAATGCTCATCTATACGCGCCCGATGAGCGTCACAAAGGTCATCGCCTATCAAAACTTTGTAGACAAGGCTGACGCCGAGAAGAACTCCATTGTTACGGTAGACCCTCAATATATGTCTTTTGACGTGTATGTAGACGGGGAACCGTTGGAAATATACTCTGTCCAACCGCTTACAATGATAGACAAAGGCAACAGCGCCGGAAATGACACCTGCTACCTATTGCAAGTAGAACTACCTCAGAATATATACTCCCACGATAAGCCATATGAGGTTAGAGTGATAGGACACAATTCGCAATACGACGAACACGGCGAAAGCGTCTACTACCTCGAACCGCCAAAATACGACCGGAGAAAATAGGTCGCCGAACTATACCAAAGCCTTTGATAAAATCGGCTACACCGTCACTCCGGTCAAGAAGTAAGTATCTGAAAGGCGATATCAACGATTATGGAAAACTGTTCCATACAATCATCGCTCCTGAAATCCATTATTTTAGGTAGGGCGGAAGCCTTTGCCGAGCAACTGGAGATATGCTTGGCTCGAAATGGTGAATCACAAGACGACAAGATTCCCCAAATGTGCCTTTTGACGGCAGAAGGAATGAGAGTCCTCTTGGATGATGATGGATGGTGTGAGGAGTACCGGCCGATAGTTGCTGCAGTCAAGTCCGGCATAGAAAAGATTTGGAACATTCTGCTTGACAAAGGCTTGGTTCCTGACGACATGGATCATCAGCTTGTCAAATTTGCTCAAGATATGGGCCTTTTCCCTTTTGCCGACAACTATGAGGACGCCTTCGATATGCCTTTGGAGGCAATTCTTGAAAAGGGGTACAGAAAGATTGATGTGGACTTGATAGTTGCAGCTTTGAGTCTGAACTTCGACGAGGCCAGGAAATTGCTGGAACAAGGCGCAAATCCCGATGTTGATGTTGATATTGAAGATGATGAAGATTCCCACGAATTCGTTTCGGCTTTAATGTTGACCGGGATGGGATGGGAGGATGCATACACACCGTGTGGAGACATTCATTTGTTGTGGCGAGCCGAGTATCTGACGGGCGATGCGACGGTAAATGTAGATCGTGACAGTTGCCAAATAATCGTTTCGGCAGCCAATAAATTGATGTATCAGCTACTCGAATCACACTGTCCGGACGCCTCGAAATGATCGATACAATATGATTGTCGCAAGTGTTTGCGCAAGGTATTGCTGTTACTTGAGACGGTTTAACGATAGAGGCTTTTAGACAGCTAATTGAGCCTGACACCCGGTCAAACCGTCGGAGGGGTAAGAACGTCAGATTTCCTTAGGCAGACGATTGCCGATGAGTAATCGTAGCCATCGAGGTAAGCGATTTATATAGTATTTGTATCGTTCTTGAGCTTTCTTGATGGCGGTATCTTGGCCTTCATTGAAAGCCTTTTCACGTATTTCGGAAGCCTCGAGACGCTGTTGTGCTGCAAGATTCTCGAGGCGATGACGTTCGTGTTCGTTGTCTTGACGTTGTCGCAGATTCTCTTCGGCCTCCCTTGTTTTGGCTTCGGCTGCTTTGGTTTTGCGTAGGCGCAAGGCCGGAATATTCAGCGCATTTTGGTTTATGCAGAAATGTGTGCCACAGCTCTGGCATTTGATGATTGTATCTCGTCCTACGGCATTGAAATGTGACTTAAATCCACAATTGGGGCATAAAACGGCTGTGTAATCGAGCGCATCAAGATTTATCGTATCATACTCATCTGCAATGTCGAGCAACAACATATTTATAGCTTCCCGCATCTTGTCCACCCGAGTATTGTCGGTGTGCTCGAACATAGTCTCGTATATGGCTCTGAATTGATGAAGCGGACTTTCGGTAAGGCAGTCGTCAAACAATCCTAAAGACGAATATGTCCCCGAAAGATCGTGCAATACCTTGCCGTGTTCCATATACACCTGCCTAAGGATTTGGTGCAGAAGCAATATATCACGATTGACTTTGGCAATCGCGGCTTCCTCTTTAATAAACGATTGTTTCAGAACTTCGCGAGGATTTGTTGTATGCTGCCACTTGATGAGAGCTTCTTCCAATAATGGATCCGATATGTCTACTAATCCGGATTTACCATACATATCGGTAGCGCTTTGCATTATTTTGAATGTCTGACGATACATATCCGGTTTGAGATATCCCATTTTTAGCGTATCGGTGTCATCATCTATATATCCGTCAAGCACAATTTGACCCAATCCGACATAAATTGTACACAGATCGACGAAAATCTCATTCAAAGCGTCCGGCGCCGGATACTTATAGTCTATACCGTTCAAAAAAATCACCTTATGGCATATCTCGTGTGCCAATATTGCTCGACATGCCGTGGCCTTACCCCGGTATTTATCCGATATGGTTATTGCAATCTCAGATGGCGATGTGGTGTTATGAGTCAATCCGGCTACACCATCGGGCGTCTTGGCAAAAGAACACGTGGGCGTGCATTCAAGCAGCCCGACATGAGCCAATATGCACATGGCTTCGCGTTCAAGTCCACTCTCTGAATCAAATTCCCGGTCACCTTGTGCCGTATATGTTTTCCACGAATGTTGGGGCACTTTGGCTTCTAAATCGCACAAGTATGCCAGTATCTGCCTCGGTGTTAAATAAATTGTTTCTTTCATTTATCTGATAATTGTTTACGGTTTGGGGCTGCTTGGCCGAACAGCTTCGGCTACGTCTGTCGCTGCAAAGATACTCTTTTCTTTTCATATATACTTGCCAATCATACGCGGAAAAGCAAGTGTAGAGTCAAGTGGCAAGTGCAAAATTAATGAATCATTTTGTAGAACTCAATTT
>OIYG01000427.1_pt1 | contig 42093 bp, 63 predicted proteins | sample 1587861 | NCBI WGS metagenome assembly OIYG01 (sample SAMN03283272) | human gut metagenome | biome: human-associated habitat; material: feces | host: Homo sapiens | place: Peru | collected 2012
GACCGCCGGTATGCTGAACAACTACGGTAGCAGCCGCAACGCCCTGGAAACCGAACGCGCCGCCCAGCTGGCAAGTTTGCTGAACACCTACCAGAACAACATGGCCCAGCTGGAAAACCAGAAGGCCAGCGGCGACGCAGCCGATTTGAGCCAGTACCAGACGAATTTGAGCAACCTTGTGGCGAACAACGCGAACAACTATGTCAACCTGATGCAGGGATACGCGAACATGGCCGCCAGTTTGCCGCGCTTACAACAGAAGTTCAACACCAGCACCGGGCAGTGGGAATACAGCTACGAATAAAGGAATGGGGCGGCAAAGGAAAAGCCGCCCCACCACTTTTTGTATATGGGAGGTCTTGACAGATGGCAAAAGTGAGCAACCGGGAAGATGCGCTGCTGAACGCATACTTGAACCGGTACAAAAACGCCCAGGCCAGCACGGTGAACGAGGGCCAGAACAGAACACAGGCGGCGCGGGCAAAAGGCGCGGCGCTGCTGAATGCGACCGACAAGACCCTGCCTGTACTGAAAGACACGTTCAGCGACACCCTGCAAAACATTGTGCAGGGCGCCAGCCTGGAAAACAGTTTGAACAATGATGTGCTGAACCGCCAGATGAAACTTGCACAAGCCAAGTTTGAACAAGCGAACGACCTGTACGAACAGCAAAAAAAGGCACAGCAGTATGCCGAAAAACAGGCAGTGAAAGAAGCGGCGGCAGCGGCCAAAGCAGCGGCCAAAGCGGCCCGGAGCGGGCGCAGAAGCGGGAAGGGCAGCGGGCAATCCAGCAGCAGCACCGGGAGCGCCAGCGGTGAGGATGCAGGGGCGGCAATGGATGCGCTGTTTGGCAGCACTGCAAATACTGGCGGCAGCACGGCTGGCAGCAAGCCCAAGGCAGAGGACACGAAAAAAGACGAGACAACGAGCGAAAAGCCAAAGGGAAAGAGCGCACAGGAAAAGTATCTGGAAGCGAAAAAAGCCGGTACCCGCACGACCGCCGCAAAGAGCTATGCCGAGCAGAACGGTATAGGCCGTGGGAGCGCCGCGCAGCCCGCCCAGAGCCGCGCTGTAACACGGGGCGGGAAAGTTGTCGGTAGCAGTTACGCCGCCGCAGGAAGTGCCCCCAGTGCGGCAGAGACGCAGGCTGCAAAGGACAAGCGCAACGACTATAAGAGCCAGCAGGAGGACACCGCCGCAGCCTTGAAAAAGTTGCAGACGGATGCGGGCTACCGCGCCGAGCTTGCCGCGCCGGGACGCAAGCTGACGAGCGCCGAAGTGGCGGCGGTGAACCAGTACGAAAAGAGTGCAAAAAGCACCGGGTTCAGCGGGCTGAAACGTGTATTTGACCTTGCCAAAAACAGTGATAATTTGAGCAAGGAAGAGTATGCCAAAAAATCCGCCGAACTGAACGCCGAACTGAACCGGAACAGTGCGCTGCGCGGCAAAGCACAGATGAACGGAGCCGGGCAAAGTGCACAGGCGTTTACCGCCGGACTGTATGACAGCGTGCCATTTTTGGCTAAGGCAAGTGATGCAATGGCGAGTGCCGCCAACGCAACCGGGCTGGGGACAGAACTTCCGATGCTGTCAAAGACTTTGGAGGACACGAAAACCTATGACCCGCTTGCGGCGACAGCAGGAACGCTAGTTGGAAAGGGAATGCAGTACAACTTGTTCAATACCGCTATGGCGGGCACGCCGCTTGCGCAGACTATGGGCAAGGCGGGCAATGCCGTTGTGGGGCAGGCAAAGAAAATCCCTGTGTTGGGGGATATTTTTGGCGCGGGTGCCGGGGATGCGTTGGGACGCATTTTGACCGACACGACCGCAGACCTTGCACTGGACACCCTGCCCACGCTGGCGGATGATTTGAGCACCTATTCTGCCCAGCAGGAGGCAATCGCCAATGGGCAGACGGTAGACGACGCCCTGACCCCCAGTAAAATTGCTGGAAACACAGCTAAGAACATTGCCGGGAACGTTGCCATGAATGCACTGCCGGAAATTGGCGGGGCGTTGTTCAACAGGCTGAAAGGCACAGTGGGTGACGCTGCGCAGGATGCCTTGAAACAAGCTGACAATGCCGTGCAGGATGTGCAGAGCGCCGCACCGGCAAGAAACATTGTGCAGCCGGAAGCCAACGGCACAACCGGGCTTGCCGCGCAGATACAGCAGATGAACACGCCAGACGCGGCCAACCGCAGCGCACTTGACACACTGGATGAACTGCGCGGCCAGGTCAATTTGAACGGTGCGCAGGAAAAAGAAGCCGAACAGTTGCGCCGCGCCGTGTTGCAGCGCCAGCAGGAAATCGGAGATGAAGCCAAACTTGCGCTGCAAAATACGGACAGTTTGCCGATTGACGCGCAGGGGCAGGCAGGTTACAATGGAGCAAAGGCAGGTGCTGTAAATGAGAACTTGGGAGAAAACATTCCAGCAAACATTCGGGTCGATGCTGAATCTGGCGGAGGCAATGAACTGCAATCCAGAAGCGTTAGAGATGGACTTTCTGGACAAGCAGGTGAAGGCTGGCAAGGTGGCGCCGAGAGTGTGCTCGGACGAGGAGTACAAAACAATGATGCGCGAAACGCTCAATCAGTGGCAGAGTGGGCGCAGACAATCACAGGAAAAGACCGCAGAAGTCCCTACACAAGACGCATAGAATCTCTGTATAGCCAGATGCAGAACGGCGCAAGCCGTGAAGACCTTGCAGAGGAAGCCAAAAGCATTGCGCTTGGCATTGTGAGGGCTGAGGATTACGCTGAACCGTTGGATGAATCCGCAACGATTCTGAAAGACTATCTGAAAACTACGCCTATCAAGGTCGATGCGCAGACGCAGGGCGAGCTACTGAACGCCAGCGGCCTCAAAACATTGTCGCAGTACAATATCCAGAACGGCACGCATTTTTCGCTGAAAGATGGCGTGGATTACGACACTGCCGTTACGGAAGTGTATGACATGATGGGCATGGGAAACCGCATACCGGACGGCAACGCGGCAGACGCCCTTATGGGACTTGTGCAGCAGAGCAAAGCCGGGCCTTTGGTTGATGCTGATATGCGCGGAACCGTCATAGACTATATGCGGGATCGTATCCTTGATGGCCCCGGCAACGCACCGCTTGGCGGTGAGGATTTTGCAGACTGGTTAGACACGCAGTCTTTCGACCGGAATGCGCCTGACTATGTAAAACGGGTATATGAGCGCGGTGACGCTACAATGCCAACCATGAACACAGCGCCTTCGGCTGATGCCGGGGGCGCTGCATTTTTGCAGCCGACTGAGGCTGCGAGTGAGCCTGTGCCGGGTTTGAACGTTATGGAGAATGCGCAGAGCGTGGCAAAGCTGAACGGTAGTGAGAGCGTACATCCAAACACGGTAGGCAGCAAAGAAAGAGAAATGCCCTACCAGGAATATGCAGGGCGCGGGCATTCTGTTACGGACATTGACCGTGACACGCTTACGCCGGAAAACCAGAATATTCTTGGAACAAATGCGCCGTATACCGTGCAGCGGGTAAGCCACGCAGAACAACAAGCTAATGCGCAGCAAATCCGCAGCAATGAGGGATTGAGTGCCACCATTGACCGCATTGTGAAAGACAGCACGAGCGGGAGTTTTAACGATGAGACGGAAACGCTTGCCGGAAACGCCCTGCGGGAACTGAATGAGAAGCTGAACACGCTTGAACCGAACACGGCAGAGTACGCAAAGACTGCCACGCAGGCCCGCATTGTGCGTAGCAAGATGCGTGAGGGATTGACAAAGACAGCAAGAACACTGGAATCCGCCAAGCAGTTTACAACGCCCGAAAAAGCTGTCATGAATATTGAGGGTATTTTGAACGATGCCCGCGATGCTGCCCAGAAGAAAAACCCGGGCGCCTTTAAAAAAGCACAGACGGAGATTGAAAACGCAGTTGAGAGTGGCCGCAGCGAAGCCAACGCACAGTTGGGCGAAATCGTTACGAACGAGCTTTCCAAAATCGTTGGAGCCGGAAAACAGGCTGCCGGAAACGGTAACGCAGGGCAAGCTGCCAGCGCGGCTAAAGAATTACCGGTGCTGGACAACCCGGAGGATGCATGGGCAAGGGCGGTTGCCAGAAAGACCGGAAACTATGCGCAGGACAATCTGAAGAAAGCAGACCCTGACGACCTTTTTGCAAAGGAGATCGTAAACCAGCTTTTTGAAACTGCCAAAGAATCCCCCGTTGCGCAGGGAGCAAGGGCAAAGAACGGCTATACTGCACAAGCAAAACTTAACCTTGCCTTTGATGCGCAGGACGATTATGCCACTGTTTGGAACAAGGCAAGAGCCATCGCACAGAAAAACTACAAAAACAATCCTGATATGACGAGCCGACTGCAAGCGTTTTTTGACAACGTGAAAGACGAAGGCAGTTTGTACAGCAACAAGACGGTGCTTTCAGCCTTTACGGAGAACCTGAAAGAAAACGATGACACATTCCGCCAGCTGGCTGACCGTGCGGCGTTTGGCAACAAATCCGAAATCAGTAGGGCGGCGAACCGACTTGCCGATGCAGTGGAAGTGCCGGACGAATACCGCAGCAGCTTTTTGAAAACGGCGGAATCTGTGCTTGCAAATTCCAAACAGTTGACAGGTGCGCAGGCGCACGCCGATGGCAGAGCGTTCCGCGCGGCGCTGAACCGTGCCGGATTTACCGTTGGCGATATTGCAGATGCAAGCGCATTCGGCAATGACATCAGTCCGGTCATGGCGGCGCACGAAATCATGGAGACGCTGAATCCGCCGGCAGAATACCGCCAGACTGTTTTTGATAATGTGTATAACTACATCAAGAACAACGACGGTTATCAAAAGCAGATGGAAAAAGCGGACAGCCGCGTTTTGCGCAGACTGGTGAGCAATGTGGACGGTGGGTATACCAGCATTGCAAACAAAGCCGCTTTTGGCAGTGATGCGGGCATGCAGGCTACTGTAAGCGACTTTTTGGACGAAATCAACGCACCGACTTCCCTGCGAGGTGAAATGGGTGAGCGGCTGCAAAAGGCCATAATCGGCAATACGCAGTACCAGAAAGCCGCTGCAGGAGCGGACAGCCGCGTATTCAATGAAGCTGTGCGCCATGTACAGGAAGAGCTTGAATTTACATTCCAGAAGTTATCCGGCGAATCAGACGCAAGCAAAGCCAAAGTGCTGGACGGTCTGAAAAATACTATCACGGATTATCTGGGCGTTGACGACAACCAGGCGGCAGAGGTCGTGCAGAACATTGAAAAGATGTATAATTCTGCATTGTCTGATGGCGCCATGAAACGCCTTGCGCAGATTTTCCCGGATACAAACAAAACTGCGAACGCACCGCGAGACCAGTTCTTGGAGTTGCTGCGCAGCGGCGCTTACAATGACGAGTATATGGGCGAAGCGGTGAAAGACCTTGCCGCAACTAAGTTTGGCATACAGCAGTTGAGTGATGAACAGGTTGCCAACATCAAACAGCTTGCCGAGCAGATGGAAACGCTGCCCAAAGACAGCAAAGCCCGCGTTGACATTGAGAATGAGATCGCCACGATTGCAGCTGGGAATGTAAAGGGCAGTTTTTGGGATAAATGGAACGCCATGCGCTATACCGGCATGCTGTTTAACGCGGTGACAAACATCAAAAATGCCGTGAACAACGTTGGGCAAGGCACACTTGCCCTATTAAAAGATGGCGTGAACGGTGCTGTGCAGCGCGTTTCAAAGGCAATGGGCAATGATACCACCGAGGTAACAGTAGGGTATCTGAACCCTGCAAGCAAGGCGGACAGGAGCCTGATAGGCCGTGCGTTTGCCGATACTGAAAACAGCCGGTGGCGGCAGCTGACCGGCGCCAGCGAAAACTTTGAAATTGCAAAAGCTGCCAGAACCGCAGGACAAACATTTGATTCCCGCGTGATGCGAACCATTGACCAGATGTCCAGTGCCATGCTGGAGGATGCCGATGTGTACGGCACATCCGGCTTGCTGAGTTTTGCGAAACCGCTTAGCGAAAAGAACCCTCTGCGAAAAGCGGCCGAGTTTGCGCAGGATGCAACCAAGAGCATGGGCGAAAATGGCTTTATCGGTGTAGCAGGCTTAAAGAACAACTACAGCCGTTACCTTGCCAGCTACCTGAAAGCGCACGGCGCAACCGATGCGATTTTTGACGCAACCGATGACGCATCCAAAGCGATGCTGGAACAGGCCAGAGATTACGCTGTACAACAGGCGCTTGTAAACACCTACCACGAAGCAAATGTGTTGACAGATTTCATTGGTAGCGCTAAGAAGAGTGCGAATAAAGTGCCCTTATTGGGTGCGTGGGTAGAAGGACAGCTACCGTTTGTAAAGACACCCACAAACGTTGGCATACAGGCATGGCGATACAGTCCCGGCGGTTTGCTGCAAGGGCTCGCACAGATGGGCTATGACGCTGCAAAAGGCAAAGACATCAACAAGGCAATGGACACATTCAGCGCAGGTCTTACCGGCAGCGCCATTGCCGGGCTTGGCGCATATCTGTGGAGTACCGGGCATCTTGTGCCAGGCATGACGGACGAGGAAAAAGCTGAGGCGGATTTGACCGGAGCTCAGGAAAACTCTTTACAGTTTACGGACGAAAACGGCAAGCTGCACAGTTATACTATCAACTGGCTTTCCAACTGGGCGGGGCCTATGATGGTGGGTGCAAATCTTGCCAAAATGTGGGACACGCGCAACGATAACAGCACAGGCGTTGTTGACAAGGTATTAAACGCATGTACCAGCGTGCTTGACCCTGTAATTGACAACAGCTATCTTTCGAGCCTGAACAACACAGTTGACCAGCTGGGTAATGCGCAGACAGGCGGCGAAAAAGCAGCGACCTTGTTAACAAGCGGTTTTGGCAACTACTTTACGCAGGCTATCCCGACCTTGAGCGGACAGCTGACGCGCACCATCGACCCGACCCGGCGCAGCACCTATACAGGGCTTACGGGAGCCGCGAAAAACTTTGCCTATTTCGGGCAGAAGTCCAAAAACAAGATCCCGGTTTTGAGCCAAAGCAGCGAACCGTACATTGATGTTTGGGGCAACGAGGAAAAGAACTTTACCCCGGCAAGCGGAGAAGATGCCAGCGATTACGCTGCCAGAGCGGCCTATAACTTTTTGTCGCCAGGCTACTATTCCGAAAGTGACGGCGATGAAGTAAGCCAGTATGTAGAGGGACTGTACAAGAGTACCGGAGACAAGAATGTACTGCCGAAGAACAGCAGTGCAAGAGGGTACACGGTCAGCGTGCCGAGCCTTGACGGCGGCGACAGCACCGAGCAGCGTTTGACGCCGCAGGAAAAGACTGCGTACGACAAAGCCTACGGTCAGACAGCCTATGACCTGGTTGACGAGTTGCGGCAGAACAGTATGTTTTTGCAACTGCCGGAAGACCAGCAGAGTGCGCTTGTGCAGGACGCCTACAAGGTAGCCAAGACTGCTGGCGGTGTGGCCGCTGTGGGCGACGGCGTGAGCGGTGTGAACGAGAAGGAGTACGAGGCATACCGGGACGGCGGCGCGGAAGGATTCAGCCAGTATGTGCTGATGAAGAACGCCACTGACCTTGTACGCGATGAAAAGCGGGAGACGAGCGGCAATGACGATGCGAAACTGAACGCCGTGGAGACCTGGAACACGCTCTATTCACAGTTCGGTGATGATGCAGTAAGCAACTTTGTAGACAGCACCGACGATGACAGCGCTGTGCACAACATCAGAGACCTTGCCGGAGACAAGGCGGTCACCGCCTACATGCAGGCTTACAGTGCTGTGGCAAAGACGCTGGACGATGACCAGACACCGGACAAGTTCACCGTCGGTTACGGCATGCAGAAATACGGCCTGAGCGGAGACGACTTTGCAAGGGCGTATCTTGCAGCGTACTACAAGAAGGACAAGAACGGCAAGTACCCGGAAAAGGGCGGCACGTATGCCGACAAGGCCGGTGCGGAGATTTACCAGAGCTACGGCGCAGATGCGCTGCGTGACTGGGTAAACTACCGCGCTACCATCCCCGACACGAACGGCAACGGCAAAGTCGATAAGGACGAGGCTGTGGCACGTTTGAACGAGATGAGCCTGACAAACGAACTGCGCCGAGCCTATTTGACAAAGACAAACAAGCAGTGGAAGAATCCCTATTGAGGTGCTGTATGAAGTTTGATTTTTGCATGAACCGGGCGGAGTATGACGAGCTTGTATTCAGCCTGACGGACGATGAGCGGGAAGTGCTGGATATGCGGCGGCACGGACGGCGCAATGCCGAGATCGCAGCCGAGCTGTATTGCAGCGAACGCACGGTGAACCGCAGGGTGCGCAACATCAAAAATAAACTGCGGTGATAAGCGGGCAGCTATCCTTAGGGGTGGCTGCCCGCTTTTTTTGTTTTGGCGTAAAAGTGACGTGATACTGGCGTGGGAATGGCCTACGGCGCTGGATGGATTGTAGTACAATGAAACCAGAAAGACGAGGTGAGCGGGATGTACTGGAATAACTACGGTATGCAGACCCCCTACAGCAACCCCTATGGGCAGACGATGCAGCAGGCGTTACAGCCGTGCAGCATCACGAAGGTGAACGGTGAGAACGGCGCAAAGGCGTTTGGAATGGCACCGAATTCCAGCGCACTGCTGTTGGACGAGACCGCGCCGCTGGTATGGCTGAAAACAACAGATGGGGCAGGGTATCCCACTTTGACACCCTACACCATTACCCCGTACCAGGCCGCACCGCCGGTGGACGTGAACAGCCTGGAAAACCGTGTGAAACGATTGGAGGAGATGCTCAATGACAAATCCGATTCTACAGGCAATGGGGAAAAGCGCAATGCCAAATAGCCCGATGAACGTAGTGCAGCAGTTTATGCAGTTCAAACAGCAGATGCAGGGGAAAGACCCGCAGAAAATTGTGGAGCAGATGCTTTCAGATGGCAGAATGAGCCAGCAGCAGTTTGACCAGCTGAAACAACAGGCGGAACAGTTCAAGGGCATATTTTACTGATATAGGCCGGGTCGACACGGCTTATAAATACAAATCTTACGAAAGGATTGAATACTATGGACAATGGGTATTCTTTGAGCGACCTGCGCGCGGCGACCGGTGACGGCAACGGCTTCGGTGGAAACGGCGCATGGTGGATCGTGATTTTGTTCCTGTTCTGCTTCATGGGCGGCGGCTTCTGGGGCAACCGGCAGGGCGAGTTTGGCCAGTATGCCACCGCTGCCAGCCAGCAGGAAATTTTGTTCGGCCAGCAGTTCGGCCAGCTGAACGACCGCTTGACCAACCTGGGCAACGGCGTCTGCAATCTTGGTTACGAGATGCAGGGCGGCCTCGGCCAGCTTGGCAAGGAGGTTGCCCTAGGTCAGAGCAACCTGCAGCAGACGATCATGGGCACCGGCAACGGTATCCAGCAGCAGATCGCCAGCTGCTGCTGCGAGAACCGCCTTGCGACGGCCAACCTGTCCGCGCAGATGGATCGCCAGACCTGCGACATCACGAATGCAATTCGCGCCGAAGGCGAACAGACCCGTGCACTGATGCAGGCTAACGAGATTCAGCAGCTGCGCGACAAGGTGAACGCCTTGCAGATGGACAACCGCATGTACGGCGTGGTGCGTTACCCCAACGGCTACACCTACACGGCAGGGCCGAGCCCGTTCTGTGGCTACGGAAGCTGCGCATAATCGCTGTAACAGCGTCAGCCCGCACGGCAAGCGCTGTGCGGGCTTTTTTGAAGAAAGGAGTATAGTTTTATGGCTTGCAATGAAAGGCTGAAAAATCCCCATTTCAAGAGCGCACAGAACGCCTACAACAACACGGCACAGACGATGGCCGCTACCGCAACGCCCGTCAATGTACTGGGCATCTTGAACACAGATACCGGGTGCAGCATCGACACGAACGCGGGCGGATTTATCATCCGACACAGTGGGTTATACCGCATCAGCTATGACGTGACGTTTACGGCGGGCGCTGCAGGCACGGAAGTGCTGCAAGGTATGAAGGATACCGCTGCGCTGCCCTGCATGACGGCAAGCGCTACGGTGGCCGCGAACGAGGTTTCCACTTTCCATGCGGAAACTGTCGTGTACATCCCTGTATGTTGCGGCAGCACGCCGACAATCAGCGCCGTGCTAAGCGGCGTGGCCGGAACCGTGACCCACGTCTGCGCCAGCGTTGTGAAGCTGGCATGAGGTGCGCGAGATGGAGAAGATCAAGGCGTACAAGGAAAAGCTGGAACACGAGATTGACGAGTTTGTGGAAAACTATCCCGTGAATGAGCGCACCGTCGCGGCACTGACCGCGATGCTGGAATGCTGGGAGCACGTGAAGAACTGCGCGTCCTGCGCCAAAGGCGGCGAGCTGACGCAGGAAGACGCGATGGCATGGATGTACCAGATGAAAAACGAAGACGGCACGTTCGGCGCACATTGGGATGTTGCGCAAACAAAGCCTTACATGGAGCCGCGCGGTGTGAGCTGCGAGGCGTGGGAGTGGGCCGCTGTGATGAACATGATGTACAGCGACTACTGCAAGGCCGCACGCAAGAACAGCGTGGACAGGCCGGAGTTTTACGCAGACCTTGCGGCGGCGTTTTTAGAGGACAAGGACGCGCCGGAGGACAAAGCCGGACGGTATTACCACAATATTGCGGCAGTGCAGGAATAAAAAAAACAGCCCGCAGCTGACGAGGGTTTCTCGACAGTTGCTGGCTTTGCTGTGTCAGGGAAGAATATCAAGCTCCCAGCCGGAGGGAAGTTCCAGAAGAAACAGGCCGGTGCGTTCCTGCGCACGTACCCAGAAATCAGAACGGTTCAGTTCTTTTGCTGTATCGCGGCGGGATTTGCCCTCAAAGTAAATGGCGATCAGGACAGCTTGCTGGTCGGAGTTGAGGGGGTTCATAGCTTCGTGCCGCTTGCAATAGGCTGTATTCATCTCTGCGCGGGCACGGCAGTACCGGGCATAGGCTTTATCATACCGTTCTGCCAGGCGGGCTACCGGGTCAGAGTGGGCGTTTCCTTTGGGCATCCCATCGGCAGGGTGAGCCGACATGGCGGCGTTGGATTCATAGAATTTATCGCGGGCCTCGATAAAGGCTTTCTGATAGACGGCGTATTTTTCCATCCATTTTTGACGCTGGGTGTTGCCGCATGGTACATTATTTTCCATTGCCGATTCCCTCCAACCAATAATCTTTTTTGCACTGCTCGCATGGTTTCCCGTTCTTTACGCATTTGCTTTTATACGATTTATCAATCTTTTTAGGGAATATATTTATAATGCCGTTTTTCATTGGTGCATCTGAAAAATACATTTTCAAAACATCTTGCCTTGTACGCGGCCACTTTTCCGCCCAATCAATTAGCTTTTGCGTTCGCTCTATAACTTTTATCGCATCATAGTTGCATAAAGCACAGCCCAGACTTTTACCATCACTGTTTAGCGGACATGCTGCGCAAACGCCATTGTACATATTGCAAAGCTGAGCTCGATACATTTCGTATTGAAAAGCGTCCATAAGGTTTCTCCTTTTTCCGTTACAAAACAAATAGAGTGGTGTATGTCATTTTGTGAGTCTCCTAAAGATGCGATAAAGTGCAATGCCGATGCGGGTTACGACCAGCAGCGGCCAGAACACAAGGGCAATAACGTTGTCTGCGCCGTCTACGGTATCCATTCGGTCTGTGTGGTTGATGTACAGGACGGCGAGCAGGCCGCACAGGTCGTAAACACAGACGGCGGCGATAACAAGGATAATGGTCATGGGGTCACCTCCGGGGGTTCTGGGAGCGGCATCCAGTGGGTAACAAAATCATCGACTTGGAGATTTCTTGTATCATCGTCGTTATAGTGTCTTTCTTCCCACCAGCCTTCTGGGATGATGTAATCGTCGGTTTCTTCGTCGTAAGTACCCCAATAATTTATGTCGTCCCAATTCCAGATACTTTCTCCTGTATGGATAGTTCCATCCTCGTATATAGCAGTAGTGGTAACATAGCCTATAACCTTGTCATCTCTGCGTATCTCTGCATAGATAAAAACTTCTGTTTCCGGCTCCGGCGGTCTGTCTTTAACGCTTATCCAATCAGTCATCTGCGTTCACCATCCTTTGCGTCATGTACAGCAGAAAGTATTGCGTCCTTGAACACATCTTTTAAGTCAATATCGGCAGCTACAGGCATCTTTTTAAAGTCTCTTGTAAAATATTTCGCTTTTCCAACCTCCCATATGCCATTCCATAACTCGACATAATATCCAGTAGTCATAATTCCTTCTTCACCTGTTTTAACAAAATAGTTTTCACGGCTTACCCAAGGGCTTTTATAGATTTTCATCTGTATTCAATCTCCTTGCTCATTCTCGATCCGCAGAACATGCAATATTTCATACGACGTGCGCTTGTTCTCCACTCTATCTCGTGGCAAGCGGAACACTCATACTCGTTCTCTCCACAAACATACCCACGTTTTATCCAATGTGCCGTAGGCCGCATGGATTCTGGGTCGATGATAGGTGCTTTCTTGGCTTCTTCCACAATGAACTTTATCCCAGCATCGTAACCACGCGCATAGGCCGCTTTCTGTTCAGTAAGGCAATTCTTGCCGCCAGACCATGTGAAATGTGCTCCGTCATATTGTAAGATTTCTTTAATGTCAATCAGCCGCGCCGGTTCTTTCGGCTGGCTTGCGCCCGGAATCGGGCAGCCTATTGTTGTGTTCATTCTGATACCTCCTCTACATAGGCCATGCTCTGGCGCAGATTGAGCGATTTCGGATTGAGAATGCAAGCCGGGACGTAGGGTTGTAATGTTAGTCATTGTCGGTTACCTCCTTGAGCCAGTATTTGTCAACCTCCTCGTTCCAGTAGTCAAAACGGCACCTATCACAACGGCAAGTGATACTCAAATAACCGTACTTGGCGCATCGCAATGGTTTCAAGGTGCTGTCTAATGAGCAAGGCAACAAACGAGTGATGATTTTTAAATCCGCATTCGGGGACGTCTTCAAGAACTCGCTCTGGCGAGTCTTGACGGGGTGCTCTTTTGCCCATTTCTTAACAATCGGCACAGCGTTTTTATCATATCTGTTTGCAGCTGCAATACAACCTTCTTCGCTTTCCAATACACATTCAGAACAACAGTCTTGGCTTTTGCACAATCTGTGTAGAGTTTTTACATATTTAACTGCGTCCATAGTCTTCCTCCTTACCAATCTGCGTTTATAACCACAAAATCGCCGTTTTCTATGGCGCAATCGACCAGCCACGCAATGCTTACCCAACTGTATACATCGTGTTTTCTTGCAAAAGTCGCAAGGTCTTTTGCCTGTTCAGCGGTTAGCGTCATATCCTTTCCGTAAAAATCGCGTTCTGGTTCTTTCTCACGGATTTCATAGGGCACATAATAGCCGATTTTTTCGAGATACTTTTTCCAGACACGTCCGCCAGAATCCACATAGTCGCGGAGTGTGCCTTTGATTGGCTTGCCGCAGTGCGGGCATTTGTCCACATCGTAGCGGCTGACTATAATACTAAATCCCATTGCGATTACTCCTTATTCAATCCTTGCTGACTTTTCCGATTTGTAACTGAATGGTCAATTCTGCAATATCGGCAGTGCTCATAGGCTGGGCCAATTCCGCAATAAGTTCTTCCAGAGGAATGCAAAATTCTTTGTTGAGCATAAAGAAACCTCCTCAAATAATTACTGCTATCCAAGTACCAATCGGCATATAATCATTCCTTATCCAGCCCGCGGGCTACATACTGCCCATAGGTCAGGCCCAAGGCGTCGGCTTCGCGGGTACATTGTTCTATCGGTTTTATTCTCTTGATTTCTTTTGGCACCACGACTTTCTTTGGCTTTTCAGCATTTTTAGCAATGCGCCTTTCCCTGCGCCGCTTTAAAACTTTCTCGCGGTTTTTATGATATGCGGCACGAGCTGCGGCGTCACCTTTAATGCGCTTGCATTCATCACAAAATCTCGTCTGCCGGTTGACGTTTACCATAATGTTGCCGCAGCACTGGCATGGCTTTGTTACAAAAATCATTTGCTTTTCTCCTTTGCCGCCCAGACTTGTACGCCATGGTCGGTCAAATATGCTTTTACCCACAAATCGGCGTCCGCGACATTCTGCACATTGTCAAGCTGCTTTTTATTCTCCGGGGTGTAGATAGCATCGAGTTTAGGCAGCACGGCTTCGGCGAGGGCTTTCTGAACGCGGGCAATGGTTCTTGGGGACAGGTTGGCTTGTAGCATGGCGCACCATACCTCGTTATAACAGCGTGCCGCGATGCGGTCTGACTGCTCCTCTAGCAGCTGCTTTGTGACAAGCTGTGCAGCGTTCATGGCGTCGGAGGCCAGCGCGTGGCGCTTGGCATAACATTTCATTGGTTACACTTCCAATTCCTCGATAAAAATTTCTGTGCGGGGGTTTTCTTTGTCGTACAGTACGCGGGAGCCGTCCACGCTGGTGATAATGGTGTTGTTGTCGTCTGCAAGGATTTTGGCGGCGACAAGCACGTCATGGGCAGCTTCCATTAAGTTCGTAAGGTCTACTTTGCGGCGGGTCGGCATATAGAATACCGTGGCGACGCGGTAGCGTCCCACCAGCGGGGCTTTCGGCTTTGGGGTGAGATACCACATGGCTTGCTGCTCGTAACGCTTATACTGCCTGCTTTGGGCGATGAACGGTTTGCCGGTGCGGTGGTTGGTAAGTATCTGCTGGGAGTTCTTCTTTGTGATGGGTGGCAGGGAGATAATGTATTTTTGGATCATAAACTGCCCCACTGTTCTGCCATTGCGGCGGCGATACCGGGGAAGGTTTTGGCACGTGTTTTAGGGTCGCGTTCTTTTCTGCCCTGGAATTTGCGATAGTTTCCATGGGCATCTTTGCAGCCGCCGTTGACATATGGCTCATGCGAGGAAAGGATCTTGGTCGGCTGTAAAGGTGGAAGATTTTTCAGCCATAGGCAGGTGCGTTTGCTGTAGGGGTGTCCGTACTCGTATGGCTGAATTGCCTGTGCATACGGCGGCAAGCCTACAATTTTCATGGGTGTTGGGTTTTCAACAGCAATGTGAGGAATAGGAGCATTGAAAAAGTGTAGGAAAAACTCTTTTGCTTCCATGGCCTTTTGAAAGCGCTCCTGAACGATTTCGCCCTTAACACGCATGCGGACGGAACCTGCATTTGTCAGATAGGTGCAAGGCGGGTGTGCAATCAGCAAATCCCATTTGCCTACATCATGAGCCTTGCCGTCCATCGTTACGATTTGTCCCCCTGCGATTGCTTTCAGGGCATCGCCTAAAATGTGCCATTCCGGGTGTCCTCCCGACGGTTCCTGGATGTCGCAGCTGTACGCTTCATGTCCGCGTTCTCGGAACGCCTTGCAGACTGTCTGCGATTCTTCACAGGCAACTAATACTTTCACGGTACAATCTCCTTTACTTTCGCGTAGTACTTCTCGCTGTACCAGATGTCCGGCAGGCGGGGATTTTGGGTGTAACCTGCGGTGCGCAGGGCGGCTTCGGCGTTCCAATGCGTTGAATACAGGCGCTTGGAGTGGGTGATGTCGCCGGTAGATCGAGAATAGGTGATGATTTCATACTTTGGCATTCAGGTTCAGCGCCTCCTGCGGGTCAATGTCACCACGCTGCATTTTTTGGAAAAGCGGCGTGTCAAAATTCAGGCACTCATGGCAGGTGCGGGCGAACAGAACGTCAAAGGATTCGATTTTGCGCGGCAGAAATTCTTCGGACGCCGTGCGTAGCTCGGCAACGGTTGGCGGGAATTTCAGTGTGGCGGCCAGATTTGCCGCGCCGCTCTTGGCCGCCTGCAAGGGGACATCTTTCAGTGCTGTTGCCCAGGCTTTTGTCATTTCGTCCGGGTCTTTTCCGCGCATGAGGTTTGCCCAGTAGTTGGTGCAGGACAGCAGGAAGAGGGCAGTTTCCTGTTCAGTCATCGGCGGTCACTCCTTTCGCGAGCTGCTTTAATCGCTCCATCGCGGCTGCGGCGTCTGTCTGGCGTGGCGCGGTGCGGGCCGCTTTAGCACTGTCGCGCTTTGCCTTGAAAGCTTCCACAGTGTAGATTCCTTCCTGCTCACAGCGTGCCAGGATTTGGGATATGTAACTCCAACGCCGGGAGTTATGAACGGCGGCTTCTTCGATTGCCTGACAGATGATGGCGGCTGGGAATTTTTGTAGGGCCGCTTTGATTTCATCGGATACAGCGCGGGGGATGGAACCACAGTTCTGTTCATAGCACTGAATGCAGTCGGATAAATCCTGGTTATACAGGTCACAGCCGGCGTCGCTGGCAGCAGTAGTAGCTATATATTCTTTACTTCTTACCTTCTTAGTATTAGAGGGTTGGTTGATGGTTGGTTGATGGTTGGTTGATGGTTGGTTGCTAACCTGGTTGGTTGCCTGATAATCAGCGTAATTATTTATCGTAAATACGGTAAAATTCCCTTTTCTTGACGTGGTTACTTCGCTGGTTGAAATTAGCTTGGAAATTGCGGTGCGGATTTGTTGGCGTGATAAACCGGTCTGCTTGCTGATTTCTGACGCTGTGGCGACAACTTGCCCGCGCTCTAGGGTGATTCCGCGATAGAACTTATCCTCGTAGCTGGCAATTAGAAGCAGGTGAATGAACACATCTTTGGTGGGGCCATCATCATACCAGCCCCATTCGAGCATTTTTCTGTATAGCTTTATGAAGCCCTCGTTTGCCATTGTTTAACACTCCATGTAATATTCAGCGACGCGGCACAGTCTGCCGTAACGGTTGCGGCGCTGTACCATGCGGGAGGCTACCGGGTAGCCCCGGCGCTTGATATCCGTGATGCGGGAGGCAAGGCGGTTGCATCCGAAATCTTCCAGAGCGTCCAGGGCGGTCAATGTGCCGCCGGATTCCAGCACGGCCAGAATCTGGTCTATCTGTGATGGGATGCGTTCTTTCTTTTCTTTCTCGTCATTCATGGCTTTACCTCAAAACGGAAGGTCTCCCTCATCCTCAATGAGGGCGTAGTCTGCATCTGGTTCGCCATGCGTGCGCTGTGAGGGGGCTGCGGGGCGCTGTGCGGCGTTCTGCGGGGCTGGGCTGGTACTTTCCTTACTGTCGCAGAAACTCGCGTTCTGGGCCACGATTTCAACGGCTGTGCGGTTCTGGCCGTTCTTGTCCTGATACTGGCGGGTCTGCAAACGGCCATCAATGGCAATGAGGGCGCCTTTGGGGAAGTATTTGCAGACAAACTCTGCGGTTTTGCCCCAGGCGGTGACATCGAGCCAATTTGTCTGGCTCTGGCCGCTGGCATCCTTATACCCAGAATCGTTGGCAAGTCGAAAAGAACAGACGGACTTGCCGCTGTTCGTGGTTTTGAGTTCCGGGTCTTTGACCATGCGGCCAATAATAGCAACAACATTCAACATAGGTTAGTCCTCCGTAATATCGAGATAGTTTTTGTAAAAGCGACGGCGAAAGTCAGACACCGTCCAGTGGTAGTAGGCCATTGCATGGCGTTGACCATCTTGTTCAAGTTGCAACCGCGTAGCAGCACAGTTATGTACAGCGTCAGGCGCGTTTCTATGGCAATCTGCACACAGAGGAACCCAAAGCCCGTATTGCTTGCTTTTATCGCGGTTGCCATTGTATTTGCTTCCACTACCAAAAAAGATTTCATGGCGCTCGGTCGGTTTCCATTGCTGGCATTTGTAACATTTAAACCCATCAATCGGCATAATAGACGGCGCATAGCCATTCTTGTCCAGCTTTACACCGAATTCATTGCGTGTCGGTCGGCGCATCGTCTGTCAGTCCTTTCAGTTTTGCGATTTCTTCCGGGGTCATGGTGGGGATGCCCTGCTGCTGGCATTCCTGCACGATCAGTTCGATGAGGCGGTGCATTTGGGAGGGGTCGAACTGGGAAGAGCCGTACCAGCATTGCAGGTTGTAGAAAGTCCCCTGCGGGGTGGTCATTTCATCGAGCTTATGGACCTGCCAGCCCTCGCCCTTGCTCTCCCAGCCGTTTTTGAATGCTTTTGCAGCATCGGCGCGGATGGTGACAATGGCGGAACTGCCGCCGATGTCGCGTATCAAATCCCGGTAGATGTCCAGCACAGGGCGGTTGATTTTGGCGGCAAGCTGGTTCATGAGCGCCCAGGCGTAAGCGTTGGCCGAGAGGCTGCGCTTTTGTGATGCCGTGCCGATGACGGCGGCAAGGGGCTTGCCCTCATCAATTACTGCGCGGGCTTTATCGCAATCAGCCTGGGAACATTCCAGCGTGATTGTGTTGCCGATAACAACTGCGGTCTTGATGGAGATTTGCTGCTTCATTTCCACGCCTCTGCAATCTGCTGGCCCTGCTTCCAGTCCTCTGCGGTGAAGTCCTTAGAGGGTTTGCCGATGGTTTCCGCGATGAGCTTCCACGCATCGGCTTCATCGGCGTTGTTCTTCTGGCAGTAGGATTTTACGGCCCGCTGGCACTCGGCGCGGGCGGCAAGGCGGGCGGCGGCGGGGGTTGGCTTTTCCTGCTGCGGGGCGGGTGGTTGCCCCGGCTCATCTTCATAACGTTCCTTAAATTCGTCGGCTTCGCTGTCTGAGTAGATGCCGTCAAATGCAAGTTTGCAGATTTTTAAAACAACACGGTCAAACAAGCGTTTGTATGCCATCGCATAAGGGTAAGCATTCTTACAGTTCTGCGCGGATGCTTCGCCAACTTCGTAAAGCCCCTGCTGCTTGTTGGTGTAAGTGAACACAAGAGAGTTCCCGTATCCAGTTTTATCAACGGATACGCAATCCGGGTTGAACTTGTCTTTTTCCGGCATGTTATCATTGATTTTCAGGCAGGCGTTGTGACTGATGATAAGGCCGGTATACATCATTTTCCCGGTTTTGGTTTCGTTCATGAGAATCCAGAAGTCTGCCTCGTTGAGGTAGGGCCGTTCCTGAATGGCCTTTATGGCTTTGGCACGGCTGGCAAGGTATTTCGCGCTCTGCACGACAGGGATTTGTTGCCGAGTCTTGAGAGAATATTCAGAAGTTTTTTCGTTAAACATCAAATAGATTCTCCTTCCGGGTCGGGGGTGGTAAGGTGGATGCGGTAGCAGGCAGCTGGCGGCGGAGTGGTGCAGGGCTTGCGGGTTTTGAGGTCACAGAAGTAGATCGGAATACCGTCTGCCAGAAAATAGGTGCTGTTCAGGCCGTATTCATGTTTTGCGAAAAGCGGTACAAATGCGCCGATGCTCTCGGAATAGATGCGGCGAGCAGCCTGAACGGCGTTGAAATAGCCAGCGCTGATGCCCTTTCTAGTGGGGATGAACTCGGCAATATGCCGGCCCTTCAAAAGTGCGTGAGCCTGTTTCAGGGCGCTGATGTCGTCAATGGTCATTTTAGTACTCCTCCATACAGCGGCAATCTTCCCAGGGGTCATCCTCTTGGACATCCTCACCGGGGAAGTCGTCGGGGTTGCAACACATATCGCAGCCAACGATTTGTGTACCGAATTTCACAGGGATAAAGTAGATAGTTTCGCATTCCTCGCCACATACCGGACAGCGGGGGTGGCGGGGTTCGTCAGGCGGGAAGGGGTTATCTTGATGGCCCCAAAAGCTAGTCATTTGTCGGCCTCCTTGGGATACAGTCCGCACAGCAGATTCAGCGCCAGCAGGGCGGCGAGGGTGGCGGGGATGTTGAGAGAACCGAGCGCAGCCAGCAGCAGCACCAAATCTGCGGTGATTGCCAGCTTGACGGCGGCGCGGGGAAGTGATAGAATACAGTTAGAGCTTTTTGCGATGCTCTGTTTTTTTGCCGTTCCGGTGGTGGTGCACCGGGGCGGCGTTTTTGTTTTGGTCATTTTTCTTGCTCTCTTTCATTTTCTTGCTCTTGAGCCAAACGTGCGGCGCGGCGCTCCCACTGGTTGACGGCGTACTGCTTGCACTTTTCACGGTTCTTGCTACGCCATGCGCGCATATACTCTGCGCGGGCTTTCTTCGCTGCATCAGACATTTCCATGTTTTTCATTACAAAAACTCCTTTTAACAGATTAGGCTTGCGATTTGTTCGCAGGTCATGTTGCGGATGCTGCCATAGTGCATCCAGACCCAGGAACGGGAGCGGCCCAGAATCTTTGCGACCTTTACAGGGCCAAAAAGCATCTCGCCGGGGTAAAGCTCGGCAGCGCGGGCGCGGACGGTGACAAGGGCGTCACGGTAGAGTGGCTTTTCGCGGGGCATGGGGAACCTCCTTGCGGGTTGTATCCTGACCGCTGTATAATGGAGCGGGAGGAGGTGAGAAGATGGACGTCGGAAATCTGCGGAACGCTATAAACAATTTTGCGTGTGATGCCAAATCGTGGAAGGCGGACGGCGAACCTGTAACGGCAGGGGAGCTGAACGCGGCGATTGACGAGGCGGCAAAGCTGTTTAGAAAGCTGGTTGAACAGCTGGAAAAGAACTAATTGTCTTTTTCGCTGTACCGAATCTCGTTGCAGATGGAGACCATCAGGGAAATGTGCTTGTCCAGCTGGTCACCCTCTGCGGTTTCGCTCTTTTTGTCGAGCAGTTGCAGCTGCTTGTCAAGAAGGGCGATTCTTTCTTGTGGGGTCATGGGGTTACTCCTTTCTTAAAAGTTCGTCTACGGTGCAGCCGTAGAGCTTGGCGAGGGCGGGCAGCTTGCCGATTGTGGGGTTGGTGACGCCAGTCTCCCAAAAATAAACCGTTGCGTCAGAAACACCCATTGCGTCCATGACCTGCTTGACCGTGAGGCCCGCTTTCTCGCGCAGGCGCTTGTACTGCGTGTATTCTTTCATGAGAACACCTCCTTAAACTTAGTTTTATATCTTGACAACTAAGCGGAGATTAGTTATTATTGAATTGCAAGAACAATAATTTTCTAAAGGCCGCATATTTTGTGGGCTTAGCTTTTGCTTTGCCCGTCAAGCTATGTTTCTATTATAACTAAGTTTGCTAAGAATGTAAAGAGGAAACTTAGAAATAATAGTAAAATAGCATTTTGCACAAATAAGGAGCGTGGCGAAATGCGAACAATAGACAAAATCAACTATTATTTAGCGAAACAACAAAAGAATGGTTCTGATTTATGTGAATATCTGGGCGTTAGCAGTGGCGTATACAGTCAGTGGAACACCGGAAGAACAAACCCACGCAAATCTAAAATGCCTGTAATCGCGGAATATCTAGGCGTTAATGTGGAAGATATTCAGGGCGAGGATGAAACGAAAAAAGAAAACCCCACCAGCGTTACCGCTGATGGGGTGGATGAACTTGATAAAGAGGCTTTGAATATCATGCACCAGTTACCGCCGGAGAAGCAGGCGGCAGCGTTGGCGATGCTGCGAGGGCTTTTAGGTAATTGATGTAAGCTGCCTTATCCGGCAGCTGATGAAGCATAACAATAAATTCCCGGTCGCTGATTTCCTGCATGGTCGTTCTCCTTTTATTATGTAGCTGTTGTTTATGAAAACAACTATACACTACTTATGGTTGTAATTCAAGTAGTAAATTGCACAAAAACGTGCGGGAACGTTTTACAATCCGGTTTTTGGGACGCTTCCTACGGCCATGTTTTGGCGGAAGCTGCGGACGAATGATAACGGACATTGTTGAAACCTCCCTTATAATGTAGTTGATGTTTACAGTATAAGGAAGAGCCAGAGCGAAAAAGCACGAAACGGCGCGGGGAATTGGCAGATTGAACAAAGGGGATGCAATATGCCCAAACAGCTTGTATTTTGGCGCACAGACCAAAATGACGACTATGTACACACAAATCAGCACTGCCCGGAAATCGAGAATGCAAAAACTGTGCAGTGCGGCACGATTGAACAGGCCCAGCAAACAGGCCATGTGCGAGCGTGTCCGAAATGCTACGAAAAAGGCGCGACAAGTGAACAGCTGCGGCCAACGGCAAAAAGCCAGCCGCCGAAACCGGCAGAGACAAAAGACGATGCGAACAAGTATTTAGGTGCAGCAGTGGCAGTGCTTGCATTGCTTTGTTGCTTTGTGTGGTGGTGGAACAGCACACCACATAGCAGAAGCTATGGCACAACAGCGACTGCTGCGGTGAGCGAGGATAGCACAGAAACCAGAACGACAGCAACGCCGAGACCAACAGCACGGCCTACCGCGACACCGAAGCCGACGGCCGCGCCTGTAAGCAAAGACAACTATACGGTTTATATAACGCGGACGGGGTCGAAGTATCACCGGGATGGATGTCAGTACTTGAGAAGCAGTAAAATAGAGATTGATAAAAAAGAAGCGATTGAAAACGGCTACACGGCGTGCAGCCGGTGCAATCCGTAGGTATGACTGTATGTATACAGAAGTTTTTCACGAGGACACGGGCAGCAAGAATAAAAAACAAGTCCTTTCTGGCAAAGCGGTAAATATATTACTGGGACTGGGCTTAATACTTGGCGTGATTGATAGAAGTAGTTCCGACTATTCGTATTTTGATGGCGCAGGTGGGTTCCTTATTTATATTTGGGATTCTTTGCTTACAGGGCTTGGGATTTTTTTCTTATCCTATATTTTAGTAACATTTGCGGATTATTTTGCAGACAGGAATTTTTTTGCAAAGCACGAAGTGGCAAAATGTGCTGTGGTTGCGGTAGTGTTTGCAGTTCTCTTTTATTTCGTGCCGCTTAATTTCGGACATATTCCAATACGATGCCCTGTCTGCGGAAAAGAAACAGAGGGAGAGTACATCGTATATAATGGGAATAGGTACTGCCTGAAAGACGGTTCACAGATATTATACGATGACGGCGAGTATAATTTTTACGAGTAAATAAAAAAGCCCCTGCCGGTGGGACGAGCACCGACAAGGGAAAAGGGTTGTCGACATAAGCCGACAGCCCTATTATATATAACTGAAATGGGGTTGTCAACATGAGAAAAAATTCAGCCGATGGGCTGATACTGCGCAAGGATGGGCGGTATCAGCGGAAAGAAATGATTGGGGAAAAGTGGAAAACTTTCTCCGGCAAGACTCCTGCGGATGTTTGGGGGAAAATCCGGGCGGCGCAGGACAAACAGGCCGAGCTTGAACGCCAACAGGAAGAAAGGCAGAATGCGGGGGAGTTGTTCGCGGTCATTGCCGACGAGTATCGGACTATTGTGGAAGGCATGAAGGACGGCACGAAGCGCAGTTATTTACCGGCTGTAGCCAGGGCGAAAGAAGCGTTCGGCGAGTACAGAATGCGGGAAATTCAGCCCTACATGATCGCCGAGTTTCTGCGCGGGCCGGAAATGGAAGGCCGCGCAGCTACGACAGTCAGCAATCAGAAAACTGTTATCAACAACATCTATCAGTATTGGATAGACAGCCCCAAGTGGCGCGGGGACTGGAACCCGGCGGTACAGACGAAGATGCCGCGCGGGCTACCGAAACAAAAGCGAAAGCCGCCCACAGAGGCAGAAGTGCAGATTGTGAAGGACAACTACCTAGACCCGGATGCACTGTTGCCGGTTGCCTATCTGTGCACGGGCGAACGGCGCGGCGAAATGTGCGCTATACAGTTGAAAGATATAGATTTTGAGAAGAACACAATCCGCATTTATAAAACTGTGACCCACAAGGGCAACGAGCCGGAGATTCACGACTACACAAAAACTCCGGCGGGCGTGCGGGAAGTGCCGCTGCTGTCGATGCTGCGGGATGCGCTGCAGCCAGTGCGGAAGATGCCGAAAGACACATACATAGTCGGTCTGGATACAAAGCCGATAACGAGGAAAGGCTATGATGTGCTATGGGCGCGGTTCTGGCGGAAGTACGGAATGGCCGAAGCAGTCCCGAAAACCAAGCAGGCCCACAGGCGCGGAAGAGTTGAAACGGTAAAATATACCGTGTGGAAAGTGCCCGTCTGCGGCCATCAGTTCCGGCATGAGTATGTATGCATGCTGGCGATGGGCGGCGTGCCGGAGGAAATAGCCATTCAGCTGGTAGGTCACGCCAATGCGAAGATGATTCATGATGTCTATTTATCGATTAAACCGAAGATGATAGAGGACGCAAGGCGAAAATTGGAGAGTGTCCTTTAAATCGGATTTGTGAAAGTTTTAAATTTTAGGCCTGGTGCGAAAAAGGTGCGTATGCACAAGATGTTTCGGTATATCGAGGAATGAAACGAGTTCGAGCCTCGTATCCCGCTCCAAAATGAATATTGGCGATGAGCCGAGAAAAAGCAGCTAAACGACGTTGTTTAGCTGCTTTTTCTATGTTCTAAAACGTTCAAAAATGCTTGAAAATGAATATTTTTTCTGGTGCATTCATGGTGCGAACTCGTTTTGCAATCCGTATCATGGGGATTTTGGTGCGAATTTGGTGCAAAAAAAAATACCAGCGGGAAGCTCCCGCTGGGGTAGAATGTTTTAACAAATATCGAAGTCAACAATTTGAATAGCGTCCTCAAATTCTTGTGATGCCTCGTCGAGGCTGTCCAGGTCGATGCCGTCGGCCTGGAAAGCGTAGCACAGGGCGGGCCGATATTCAATCGTAGATTTCGTTAAACCAGAGCGGGCCGAAGCGGTAGGAGATAATATAGGACGGATGTAGGCGGGCGCTGTCGGAGGTGGAGACCAGGCGAGCGCTTAACATGGTGGCGCGGCAACCGGCGGCGAAGGATGCCGCCAGCGCGGCGGCGATGATGACGGCTAGAATAAATTTCTTCATGGTGGTTACTCCTTATTTGCCCGGCGGATGATCTCGGCCAGGATTTTGTGACGGTTGGCAGGGGTGGCGGGTAACACCCAGTCGAAGTCAAGAACCATTCGCGGCTCGGTGGGGTGGCGCTTCTCGGTGGGGTTGTAGCGTCCCCAGCATCCGGCGGCGTCGGTGGCGTAAACGTCAACAGCCCAGTAAGATGGCAGAGGTGCGGGGGTATATCCGGCCTTGTGCCAGATGTTCGGCAAGCTGTGCTTGCTGCCGTCGTTGGTGCAGGCGGTAAACTCCACGCCGATGCTCTCGCCGCGCGGTGTAGTGCCGTCCAGCTCGTACAGAGTGCGGGTGGCGGCGCGGTGGTCAATGCTTTTAATTCCGGTAATCATGTTTGTTAGCTCCTTTTCTGTTTTTGAGTTATGGGGCGGGGCTGCTTTACTGTGCAGCCCTGCGAGAGTGTCAGCGGTGGACGAGGCCGTAATAGTAGCAGCGCAGGCCGTGCCGGACAAAGGCCATATACAAGAGGCCGTGCGCGTCGCTGCTGTATGGCTCGCCCATCAAAAAGCCCTTGTAACCATCGCGCCGCAGGTCACGCGGCAAGCTGTACGGCGGCATACAGTTCAGCATCTCGTCGTACACGTCGGAGGTGATGGACTGGCCGGGGCGGGCGTTAAACGTTCCGCTGCGCTCCCAGTCCTGCCGGGTGTAGGTGTCAGCGGTTGGACGGTCGGCAGCCAGGTCGCAGTAATGCTCATACATGAGGCGGGCGTCCTCCGGGTCGTGGGTGTGGTAGCACTCAATATCCAGGCCATCGGGGTACATGGCCATAACTTCGATATAGCCGCATTCGGCGGTGAGGTCTGCCGCGTCAATGATGATCTTGCGGCCCTGCCAGGTGGTTTCTGTGTGGTGTAGGGTTTTCATGGTGGTTGCTCCTTTTCTTTTTTAGTAGTGGGATGCCGTCGCTTTACTGTGCGGCGGCTCAAGGTATCAGGCGGGGATGGTTTCGCGGTCGCGGGTTTGGTAGCTCTGGCCGCTGTACTTGTTATAAATGTCTTGGTAGCTGGCCTTCCGGTTCCGGCGGCTGGTGTCGCCGGTGGGGTGCCAATAGTATTTGCAGCGGTTCGCAGACCAGCGGAAACCGAGCTTTTCAAGAGTGCGCAACCACTTGTGGTTGGTGTCGGCCCAGATCCAGGAGCCGACGACATCGAACTTCAAACCGGGGCACTTGGCGAGTTCTTCGGCCATCTTGACGGCCTCCGCATCCTGCGCGGCCTTGGCGGCATCCTCTGCCGCTTTGGTCTGCTGGTACTGCTGGCGGCCTTGCTTGGCCTGCTCGCTGCAGAAGCGGGGGAGCGTGGGCTTCAGCTCGTCCCACTCGGCGTTGATTTCCTGCATGTCGGAGACGCTGCCGCCGTGATCGGGGTGATGCTTGCTGGCAAGGTCTCTATACATTGCGGTTCCTTCGGTGATGGTGCTGGGGCGTGGGTTGAACCATTTGTAGGTTTTATATGTGGTAGTCATTTTGTAGGCCTCCTGTTTGGTGTGTGGGGTTTCTTGTTTCGTTGTCTGTATTGTATCACCGTTAACGGTTATTGTCTATTGACAGATTGCACAACGTTAACGGTTAATTTGTGGCGATTTTGTACGTTTACGGTTATGAGGCATCGTGCTATAATAAGGTGGGAGGTGATATCATGGCAGTATCAGAGGCGCACAGCCGGGCCAGCGTTAAATATAATAAAGCTAGGGATAATATAATGATTCGGCCGACTAAAGAGGACGGCGCGGAAATACGGCAGGCGGCAGCAGCAGCCGGGCAGAGCGTACAGGGCTACATTTTGGAAGCCTGCGCGGAAAAGATGCAGCGAGAAAATCACGATAAACCGCAAAACACTTGACAAAATCGCACTTGCGTGCTAAAATGTGTATAATGAGCAATCCCGCGAGGGAGCAAGCTCACTCGGCGGGAATTACTCATTATACAGTTTTAACGTGTCAACGAGAAAAATTAGGTTTGTGGCGTCCAGGCTTCGGTCTGGGCGCTTTTTTTGTTGCTTTTTTAAAGGAGGGCGGCAACATGGCAGAGAAAAAGGCGGCGCAGGCCGTCCAGCTTGGAGAAGTGACCCGCAAGGCAATTGCAGGAGTTGAGAAGGCCAGGCAAGCAGCAGAACGCGGAGAACTCGTAGACAGGCGCGGCAACAGGATGAACCCGGCCAGTATTGCGAACCTGCGGCCAGGTACAGCAATAAAGGATATGGAACCCGAGCGGAAGCGGGAAATTCAGCAGGCAGGGCAGAAGGCCAGCGTTGAAGCCCAGAAGAAGCGCCGAACCATTAAGGAAATATATAGCGATCTGCTACAGCAGCCGGACAACGTGGAAGGGTTGGAAGATGAGGAACTAGCGCAGAGAGTGCAAGAGATGGCACGAGAGAGAGGAAAGCCGGTTACTCTGTACGAATCAATCGCGGTCGCGATGGCAGCCAAAGCGAAGGCCGGAGACGTCAAAGCGGCGGTATTCGTGCGGGATTCTGCGGGGGATAAACCGGCGGACCAGATGGAAATTACAGCCGAGACGATGACGGACGCGGATAGAAAAATGTTGCAGAACATCCAGCAGCGGATGCAAAAGAACGATGCAACGTGAAATGGATGTTCGCTAAATAAGTATTTAGCGAAATAGGCGGGGCTTAAGGATGAAGGAAGGCAGCAGGAAGGAAGCGGGAAGCGGAAAGCCGGGAGGGGCTGCTGGATAGCATCAAGGCAGGGCCGGGGGTCTATTTTTTTATAGGTAGGAAACCAGGCCGGAGGACGGCAGGGTAGGGGCCGGGGGTACCCCCCTATGAGGGGCGGGCCGGGTCGTGCGAAGAGCGCGGCCCAGTACGAATATGTTCGTTTCCCCAGCGCATTCAAAAATAAAATTCACCCATCCTGCCCTGGCATGGTACAAATTTCCATGTAAAATGCAAGAAAACGTGGGATTATATCGCAAACAGGAAACAAGAGTACATATACCCCCTATAAGGGAACTGTTTCCGAAATCGCAAAGGTTCCCTAAAAAAATAAAATTTTGAAATTTTGAGTTTCCCGGTGCGGAGACAGTACCTCCTACTGCTTATGGGACTAGGGCCGTCCGCTTCAAGACCCAGCGGCCACAATACAAAGCGTTCTGCTACGGCAGGGCGCTTTTTTTATATGCTGCATAGTCAGCCGCAAACTTGGCCTGACAAGTCAATACGGCAAGGACGCTGCGTTCCGAAGCCACGGCGCAGCAAAGGTGCAAGACCTATGTGCAGTACCAACGCCGATGATGCTGGTAAATAGGCTAGTGCAAGCGCATTCCGTTCCCAGCTAGGCAACCCCCGCGAGCCTACTGACAGTGCGCAACCTGCGGGGATTTTATGCGGGTGTAGTTCAATGCAGAACTGCGGTCTCCAAAACCGCAAGATGAGGGGTCAAGACCTTCCGCCCGTGCCAAATGCTGGGTCGCTCCCACCGGTGAAAGCCCGGCGCAGGCAAAACGCGATAGATAACCTGAACGCTGTAAGCAAAGCGGCAAGCCGATCAGGAACGCGGCGCGATGGCAGACCGCAACGGGACTTCGAGAGCCTGAAAAAGTCTGCTCGCACAGTGAAGTGCGAAACGAAACTTCAACCGCAGGACTGTGCGGTATACCAAGAGACAGCCCGCCAGCCCTGTGCGGACAATACAGGGAATCAAAAAAGCGTTGCGGATTTGCTTCCCGCAACGGGTGAGACCGGCATAGCAGAGACCGGTAGGGCGGGTATGGGGAATTCTGAGGTAGAGAAATGGATTGCAGGTTCGATTTTGAGATTTACTGGAAATCATTCTATCTGTTGCCGTCGCTTTCGTTTTTGCGTAACAACATGGTGTATGAGAGACCGAACTTTGCAATCAATTTTGATTGGCTGGGTTTCCACGCAAGAATTTTGCTGACGGCGGGGTGATGCGGTGACACTGGAAGAAGCGAGAGAGCTGGAACGGGAGGCGTGCCGCAAAGACCCCGTTTATTTTTGTGAAACGTACTGCCACATTGAGGACAAGGACGCGGACGAGCTGATACAGCCGTTTACGCTGTGGGATGGGCAGAAAAAAGCCCTGACGGTGTTTGCGGGGAATCGGCTTGTGTGCGTGATGAAAGCGCGGCAGCTTGGGTTTACCTGGCTGGCGCTGGTGGAAGTGGCGCGGCTGGTGGCGCTGAACACAGGCCGTACTGCCATTGGCTTGAGCCGGTCGGAGGACGAGGCCAAAGAGCTTGTGCGCCGCCTTGCGGTGATCCTGCGGTATATGCCAGAATTTATCCGCGAGGTGGACACGCCGGGCGGCAGTATCCCGGGGTGGACAGGGCCGGTATTTTACAAAAGCACGATGCAGGTAGTTGTGATGTGGCCGGACGGCCCTGAGAGCGTGTTCAAGGCGTTTCCATCCAGCCCGGCGGCTGGCCGTTCGTTTACTGCTGATTTGATCGTGATAGACGAATGGGCGTTCCAGCAGTACGCAGAGGAAATCTGGCAGGCGGCATACCCGGTTATCAACCGACCGTTCGGCGGGCGGGTCATAGGCTTGTCTACTATCAAGCTGGGAACGCTGTTTGAGGAAATCTACACGAACCCCGGCAATGGCTTTACCAAGCTGTTTTTGCCCTGGTCAACTGACCCGCGCCGCGATGAGAAGTGGTACGCACAGACGGTCGCTGCACTGGGCGAGGATAAAACAATGCAGGAGTACCCTGCAACAGAGGAAGAAGCGCTCTCCGCACCCGGAGGGCGCTTCTTTAGTGAGCTTGACAAAGATACGCACTTGGTCGATGCACCGCCCACAGGGCCGCTTAGACGCTATGTGGCGATCGACTACGGCCTTGATATGCTGGCGGCTATCTGGATTGCTGTTGACCCGAACAACCATGCAACGGTGTACCGGGTGGACGGCGGGCCGAACAAGACGATAGGCGAGGCGGCAGACCTGATTTTGCGAGATTCCGAGGGCGAGGAAATTGATATGTATCTTGCGCCGCCTGATTTGTGGAACCGCAGCCAGGAGAGCGGCAAGAGCCGTGCACAGCTGTTCAGCGAAGCGCATCTGCCGCTGGTGCAAAGTTCCCGCGATTTTCCTGCCGGGTGTGCGGCCATGAAACAATGGCTGCGCAAGGACGAGAAAACAGGGAAGGGGTATCTGACATTCTACAAGCCGGGCGAGTTGTGGACGTGCCTGACGAAGATACAGAAGGATGATAAAAACCCTGATGTGTATGCGAAGAATCCGCACGGATTGACGCATTTCCCAGATGCGTTGCGCTATTTTTGCGTTTGGTGGACAAGCCCGGCGAAAAAGCCGGTGAATATCAAAAAGCGGCATTGGACGGCGGATATGTACGAGGATTACAAGAATGCAAGCCCGAGTGACCGCAAAATGCTGATTGAGAAATGGGGGAGCCCTGCATGAGATGCCAGACCTGCGGCATAGAGTGCCGCACCGATTCCGAGCACGAAGTGCTGAAATTCATTTGCCGGAACAAGCAGTGCCCTGATTTTGGGCACGTAATGGGGGAAAAAGCCCCCGACGTTGCGGTGATGCGGGTGAATTACCCGGTGGGGGCACAAGGAGAAGCGGGGGAATAGCGACACACTGCGGGCGTAGCCCCACAGGGGAAGGCAGGAGCGGGGCGTCGAGGACGCCGCCCCCTACAACTACGATAGAAGAAGCGCTTACCAGAGATGGTAGGCGCTTCTTTTATACAAATTTTTAGCCGGCGGGCGTTGTACGCGGAGGAACCTATGGACGAGTTTGAGAACGGCGTGACCGCTGGCGTAGCCGACCAGATTGAGAACACCCCGGAAGAAAACGTGGAAACTGTTGAAAACGTGGAAACCGATGTGGAAAGTACGGAAACTGCCCCCGCGCAGGAACCGGAAATTCCCAACAATGTATGGGCCATTGCCCGCCAGCGCAGCGAGCGAGAGGCACAGCAGCGCGTAGACCGACAGTTTGCACAGCGATTTGCCGGGTACAAGAACCCCGAGACCGGCGCGGCTATCCATACGATGCAGGATTACTTTGACGCGATGGATGCCCAGAACCGCATTGCCAGACAGAAAGCCATTGAACAGGCTACGGCCAACCAGACGGCAGAACAGCGTGCCGCCTTGCAGCGCATCATTGACAACGACCCGGAGAAAGCACAGCTGAAAGCCGAGATGGAGGAGCTGAAAGCCGCAAGGGTAAACGATGAGGCGCAGGCGGCGTTCAACGCTGATTTTGCCGAACTGCAAAAGCTGGAACCGGGCCTGAAAAGTGTTGCTGATCTTGCCAACATGGAGAATTTTGGTGAGATCGTGAACCTGGTGCAGAACAAGGGCCTGGATATGGTGACGGCCTATAAGGCAGTCAACTATGGCAAAGCCGTACAGAGCGGCACAGCGGCAGGGCGACAGGCGGCTATCAACGCGGCACGCGGCAAAGGACATCTGGCGTCCCACGGAGGGGCCAATATGCCGGGCAAGGAAAAGACCATGAGCAGTGGGATGCTTGCGAAAGCACGTGAGTATTTCCCGGACAAGAGCGAAGAGGAGCTACAGAAGCTCTACAACTCAATTTGATTTTTGTGTAAAGGAGACTGACTATGGCAGTTATTTTTAGTAAGGCAAGCGGCCTTGCCAATGATTTTTGGAATGAGTGGGCTGACCTGCTCACCATGAAAATGAAAGACACCGACAACGAGAAGAACAACGATGACGAGCTTGTGAAAGCGCTGTTCAACGTCAAGAAGTCCAAGCGTTTCGGAGAGAAGATCGCAGGTATGTCTACCTTCTCCAACTTTGATCTGGTCGATGAGGGCGCGTCCAGCCCGCTGGATGATTTCGGCGAGGTGGAGCCCAAACTTATCCAGCATTCGGAGTTCAAGAAGGCGTTCCGCATCACCAAGACGATGATCGAGGACAACCAGTTTGATATGGCCGCTGCCCGCGCCGCAGCCTATGTGCGTGCCTACAAGCGCAGCCGCGCCGTGTTTGCGTCCAGCGCACTGACCAGCGCCGCCGCGACCTTTACTTACGGCGCAAAGACCGGGCTGGATTCCACCACTGCGGACGGCAAGGCCCTGTTTGCCACAGACCACTCCGGCAAGACCGGCGTTGCCGCACAGTCCAACGTGTTCACCAACGCGCTTGGCACCGATGACACGATGTTGAACAAGCTGGCGAACGTCGGCTTCAACTTCATGAATGCCTCCGGCAACCACATGGGCTATGTGTTCGACACCATCATCCTGCCTGCCAACCGCCCTGACATGATCGTGCTGGCAAAGAAAATTGCCAACAGTGACCAGCAGGTCGGCAGCAACTTCAATGACGTGAACGTCAACAAGGGTATGTGGAAGCTGATCGTTGACCATCATTGGCAGGCTGCGGAGGACAGCAACCCCTATATCATCATGAGTTCCCAGGCCAACAAGGACCTGCTGGGCAATGTGTTCTATGACCGTACCGCGATGGAGACCTTCCAGAACGTGGACACGCTGACGCAGGATCTGATCACTTCCTGCCGTGGCCGTTTCAGCGCCGGTTTCGGAGATTGGCGGCACGTTATTTTGGGCGGCGCTGCTGCTGGTAGAACTCTGACCTAAGGCGGTGCAGCATGGTTCCTAAAGGATTGAAAATCGGGGATACCTTTGAGGACGGCAAGCGGCTGTATGTTGTGGAAGCTGTGAACAAGGACGGGACGTATTATTCCCGGGCAGTAGAGAACGACGAGGCTCACCCGGGCACTGACAGCTTGCCCCAAGGGGAAGTTACCCGGAAACGGCGAACCAAGAAGCAGTAATTTTAGCGGCTCTGCTACGGCAGGGCCGCTTTTTTATCACATTTGCGGGGGCGTGACCCCACAGGAGTGACGATATGAAGAAAGACGATAAGCAGACAAAAGACCTTGAAAAATGGCAGGGTAAGCTATCCAGCGCGAAAGCTGCATACAGCGGCACGCTGGAAAAGATGCGCAAGCGCGAGGCCATGTACTACGGCAGCCACGAGATACAGGGGGCCAAGAAGGATGCCACCAATGTGCGCAACATCATCTATGAGCTGATTGAGAGCCAGGTGGATTCGACCTACCCGCTGCCGAAGGTGACGGCCATCCACCGGGAGGACGAGGACAAGGCCCGCAAGCTGGAAAGCCTTTTGCGCAACCAGGCACGCCGGATGCACTTTACCGAGTTGAACGACCGCAGCGAGCGCACCGTGCCGGTGCAGGGGGCTGACTTTTTCCATGTAGAATGGAACCCGGCGGCTGGGTATCACTGCACACTGGGCGACGTGGAAATCGAGATGCGACACCCGCGCCAGGTCATCCCGCAGCCGGGCGTGTACAAGCTGGACGACATGGATTATGTGTTTGTGCAGATATCCAAGAGCAAAGAGGCTCTGGAAGCGCGGTACGACATTAAGCTGGACACCGACACCGAAGATGCGCCGGATGCCCGGGGCGGAGACGACGGCAGCACCCACACAGGCGTTGTGACCCAGAACATTGTCTACTACAAGCACGACAAGGGCACAGTGGGAATGTTCAGCTGGGTAGGGAGCCAGGTGTTGGAAGATTTCCCCGATTATTACGCACGCACTGCGGAAGTCTGCACAAAATGCGGACGGCGGCGTGTGGGGGATGTATGTGTTTGCGGGAACAAGAAGTTCAAGGAACAGCCCGTGCAAACGCTTACCCTGACGCAGGATGTGATGTTGAGCAGCGGCGAGGTTTTGCCCGCCCAGGTACAGGGCGAGGATGTGCCCATCATGAACCCGGACGGCAGTGTACAACTGGACAACGACACCGGAGAAGTTATCCTGATGCCCGGCGAGATGCAGGCCAACGAAATTCCCGCATACAAGCCGCACGGATTCCCCATCATTGAACGGGTGAACATTGCGGCATCGGATATGTTCCTGGGGGTATCGGATGTGGACATTGTGGCCGACCAGCAGCAGGCCATCAACAAATACGGCACGAAGATACAGGAAAAGCTGCTGAAAGGCGGCAGCTGGGTCATTTTGCCGGATGGTGTGCAGGCAGAACTGAACGACAACGAATTGAAAATCCTGCGCGTGGAAAACCCGAGCCAGCGCAGCATGATCGATGTTATCAACGTGCAGCCCAACGTGCAGAACGACCAGAATATGCTGGAATACAACTACAACTGGGCGAAATCGACGTTGGGCATTACGGACGCGTTCCAGGGCAAATATGATTCTTCCGCGACATCCGGCAGTGCAAAGCAGTTCAGCGCGAACCAGAGCGCGGGCCGTTTGCAGTCCAAGCGGGAGATGAAGAACAACGCCTACGCCAAGCTGTACCGCAAGATGTTTGAATTTTTGCTGGCGTATGCGGATGAGCCGTATCCCATGACGGATACCGACGTGGACGGCGAACAGCAGTACGGGCACTTTGACCGCATGGAGTTTTTGAAGCGGGACGCCGCCGGGGAATTGTACTGGAACGATGAATTTATCATTGAGGTAGACCCGGCAAGCAACCTTGCCAGCAACCGTGAACGGCTGTGGGATATGGCAAAGGTGGATTTCCAGGCGGGCGCGTTTGGCCCCATCGGCAATCTGAACACATCCAGAACCTACTGGACATGGAACAAGAGCACCGGATACCCTTACGCGGCAACGGTGCTGGAAGATATCAACAAGCAGCTGGAAGCACAGCGGCAGATGGAACAGGGGGTGAATGCTGTTGACCTGGAAGGAAATCAAACTGGCAACCTTACAAAAAATGTTCAGTTCTGACGGAACGGATATCACGAACCCGGATGAATCGAACAAAGAGTACATGAACGCCATGCCGCAGGCCGCCAACGAAGCCATTGAAATGCTGTGCACGGCGGGACGATACCTGCGCAAAAGCTGCCGTTTTACCAAAGAGGCGGACGTGCCGCTGACCGTTGACCTGGAAAAGACAGTGCCCAATTTCTGGCGCACCGGGGTCATGGAAATCTACAAGATGACCGACGGAACGCCCACACCGGTGAGCGGCATTGTACTGTACGGCGGCAAGTATCTGGTATTCCCGGACAGCTATGCGGGAGAGTTTGAATTTTTTTATGACGCAAAGCCCGAGATGCTGACGCTGACCACCGCCGACGACACGGTGATCGACCTGCCGGATGACGCGGCCGTACTGCTGCCGCTGTACATGGCAAGCCAGCTGTACAAGGACGATGACATTACGGTGGCAACCTACTACCGCAACGAATTTGAAACCGCTTTTGAACGGCTGCGCAACCCGCAGGCTGTGACGAAAGAGGAATTTACCAGCAATACAGGGTGGTGGTAAGGATGGCGACATTCAGTATTCCGACGCCCATCAGCCGCTCCAAGCTGGTGATCGACAAGCTGCTGGGCATCGACTACACGAGCAACACGGCCAACGTGAGCACGAGCCAAAGCCCCAATGCGCAGAACATCATCCGTTCGGAACCCGGCAAGGTCCGCAAACGAATGGGATATGAAAAGCTGTACACCTACCCGGCCCGCATCAACGGCTGCCATATTCTGAAAGACAAGACGCTGATTCATGCGGGCACGGCGCTGTATTTGAAACCGACGAGCGGCAGCGGCATCGGGTCTGCCATTTATACCGGGATGGCCGATGCGCGGAGCAGCAGTTGGCAGATGGACGATAAGCTGTACATTGCTGACGGCAAATGCCTGTTGGTCTATGACGGAAGTACCATCAAGAAAGCAAGCGACAATGCCCGCATCCCGACGCTGACGATTGCAAAAGCACCGTCCGGCGGCGGCAAGCAGTATGACGCGTTGAACCTGCTGCAGCCGAAGTTCAAAGAACTTTTTTCAGCAGACGGAACCAGCACCCAGTACCATTTGAGTTTTTCCGGTCTGGACAGCGCCAATGTGACAGTGCGCAAGCTGACGAGCAACGGCAGCTGGGAGACAATGACCAGCGGATACAGCTGCAATGCGTCAACGGGGGTGGTAACGTTCAACACTGCGCCGGGGAAAAGCCCTGTTACCGGCGAGGATAACATTGAGATCACCGCAAGCCGTACCGTGAAAGGCTATGCGGACAGAATCAACAAATGTAATATCGGCATTTTGTTCGGCGTGAACGGAGCGACCGACCGCCTGTTTTTAAGCGGGAATCCGGACTATCCAAACCAGGACTGGTACAGCGGGCAGTATGACTTGACCTACTGGCCCGATACCGGGTACAGCAAGGTTGGCACAGAGAAAAGTGCCATCATGGGATATTCCATCATTGAAAACCGCATAGCGGCGCACAAGGATGAGCACGAGACAGACCGAAACGTGATTATCCGGCAGGGCAATTTGGTGGACAATGAACCGGCGTTCCCTGTTACGAACACGATCCAGGGGCCGGGCGCAATCGCCAAATACAGTTTTGCCTACTGCGCGAACGAGCCAATGTTTTTGACGAACTTAGGCATCTATGCGATCACGCCCAGTGACATTGTGGGCGAGAGATTCAGCCAGAACCGCAGCTACTACATGAACGGCAAGCTGCTGGCCGAAGCAGGGAAGGGCGACGCCTACGCCTGTGTATACAAGGATATGTACTGGCTGTGCCTGAACGGCGTTGCCTATGTGCTGGACGGACAGCAGAACCTTGGCGCGAATAAAAACGAGCCGTATTCCACCCGGCAGTACGCCTGTTTTTATGAGACGAACATCCCGGCGCGGGTGATGTGGGTGAGCGATACGCGGTTGTATTTTGGCTCTGCCGAGGGGAAAATCTATCGGTTTTACAACGACACCGAAGCGCTGACAAGCTACAACGACGACGGCAAGGCTATCTGCGCCGCGTGGGAGACGCCGGACTTGATGGGGGCACTGTTTTACAAGAACAAGAGTTTCCGCTATCTGGCGCTGCAAATGGCCCCCAGCGTGGCCACGAGCGTGACAGTGTTTGCCATGAAGCGCGGCATCTGGAACCAGATATGGAAGGACGAACTGCACAGCCGGTATTTTACCTATTCCCAGTTGGTATACCACCAGTTCACCTACTCCAACGACCAGACGGCGCGAACGCTGCACAACAAAATACGCATCAAGCGGGTGGACAAGGCGCGGTTCCGGTTTGTGAACGAGGAACTGAACCAGCCCTTTGGCTTGATGCAGATTGCCACAGAATTTGTGGAAAACGGAAACTTTAAGGGGTGAGGAAATGGCATTCAGAGAAATATTACCTGCCGATTTGAGCGGCAAGGGCAACGTTGGCAAGCCGGACACACCGGGATACAGCACGGCAGAGATGCAGCGGGTCATGGACGAAATACCGCGAGAAGTCATTGTGCCGATTTTCAACCAGCTTGTGACGGCCCTGAACGAAATGGCACTGGAAAACCGCACCCACAATGAGGGCGGCTGCCTGTATATCCGGTTGAACGGCGATAAAGTCCTTGAGACGAGCAACGACGGCAAGACCTGGCAAGCTACCGGCAGCAGCGGCCATTTGATACTGGACGATGGCGGCGAGGAAATGCCGCAGCGCAGCCGGATGCAGTTTATGGGCGCGACCGTGACGGACAATGGCGGCGTAACACAGATAGCACTGCGCAAAGGCGATACCGGCGCACAAGGCCCGCAAGGCCCGGTAGGCCCGCAGGGGCCAGCGGGTGCACAGGGCAATATTGGCCCTATGGGGCCGCAGGGCATTCAAGGCCCGCGCGGCGTGCAGGGATTGACCGGCGCACAAGGGCCGACCGGCGCAACAGGCCCGACAGGCCCGCAGGGGCCGCAGGGTGAGAAGGGCGCAGACGGCACGAGCTTTGTTGTGCTGGGGCGCTATGACAGACTGACACTTTTGGAAGCAGCGCACCCCGCCGGCAATAAGGGCGATGCCTACGCGGTGGGCAGCGAGACAGCCAACGTTGTACACATTTGGGACGTTGACGCCAAGAAATGGAACCCAATCGGCAGTTTGCAAGGCCCGCAGGGGCCACAGGGGCCGCAGGGGCCGCAAGGTGCTACCGGTGAGACGGGCCCCGTTGGCCCGCAGGGTGAAGTTGGCCCGGAAGGGCCGCAGGGCATCCAGGGGAAAAAAGGAGAAACCGGCGAGCGCGGGCCGCAGGGCCTACAGGGCTTGACAGGTGAGCAAGGCCCCATCGGCGCGACAGGCCCGCAGGGTGAGAAAGGCGACCCCGGTGTTATCCAGAACGTGAACGGCAAGACCGGGGAATCGGTATGGCTGAATGCGGAGGATGTGGGCGCAGAAGCGGCGCACAGTTATAAAACCGTAACGGTGGCGGCTAGCGCCTGGACAACCGGCGATTATAGCGTGGCGTGGGACGACGGAACCAGCACAAGTTATACGCAGTGCGCCACCGTCACAGTTTCCGGCGTGACGGCAGACAGCCGGATTGCGGTAAGCGACCGCACGAGAGTTACGGATGCGGTGCGTATTGTAGCCGCGCTGGAACCCGGGGCTGGAGTGGTTAAGTTTTATGCGAACGCAGCACCGACGAGTGCGGCGGTGTTTGTGGTGGAGGTGAGTCGGTAATGGTAGACAATCCTTATAGATACCATTATGTGCCCATCGGCGGCATCATTGAGTGGGACGGAACCGGGCTTATCGGCGCGCCGGATTTGAGCACACCCGAAAAAGTTGCTGCTGTTTATGGGTACGGCACGTGGGAACGGTACGGAACCGACCGGGTTACGGTGGGCGCTGGCGGGGAATATGCCGCGGGGGCTACCGGTGGCGAGAAAGAGCATACGCTGAACGTGGATGAAATGCCAGCGCATGGACATTCGCTGGCGACAAATGGAAACCCCACATTTTCTTTGGTTGCGAACGGCGCTACATCTGCGCCGGTGGTCACTGGTCAGAGCATTGGCGCTATTAGTAGCTCACAAATCCACGGCTTCAACGTGGTAGCAGTTGGTACTGGTGGCAATCAGCCCCACAACAATATGCAGCCCTATATCGCCCCGTACCGTTACCGCCGCATCGCGTGAAAGGAGAATATTATGAATGCTACAAATAATCCGTATGCCGTCACCCCCCCCACTGACTTTAAAAAAATAACAACAGCCCTTACGGTTGACCAATACAACATTGCTTTTTTCCCATATCCAAAAGACTTTAAAATGGCATTGCAATATATTTGTTCCGAAGCATTACTTGTGCCACAAGTCGATTATGGAAGCGGGATGAATTTTAGGTGTTTCGGTAATACAAACCAAAATTCTTTATCGACAATGATTGGAAAGACGATTAACATAACACTTTATTACCTGTAAGGAGGTATAACAAAATGACGAAACTACGTAACCGTTCGGGGGGGCTGCCGTAAGACAGCCTTGTGCAAGCTGCACAGGTGCTGCTTATGAGCGCAACCCGCAACCCCTTTTACCAGCTGCCCGGCGGGGCTGACATTCCCGGTGACGTGCGCGTGAGCGATACGGCAGACGACAGCAAGACTGCTGCGGACGGCTGGGCGGCCAGCCCGGCAGCGGTGGCAGCAGCTACGGAAGTCGAAACTGGGACAATCGACGGCGCCAGTAATGTGCACTGGACACGATACGGTCGGCTTGTACTCATTGAGTGCAGCTCATCAAACGCGTTCGTGACAACGATTCCCGAGTGGGGAAATGTCCGCATCGGCAAGCTCCCGTTTGAAGCCGTAGATAATGATGCGTGTGTGAGTGTGGTTATAGCGCGCACCGGCATTGGCAAAACGTTATTTAATGGTGTACTCGCGAGAATTGTTGACGGATATATTATCATTAGCAACTGGGGCGATGGGAATTTAACGAATGCCAATATTGTATTTAGCTTATCCTACATTTGCAAATAATCCCCGCCCATGCGGGGAGAAAGGACGAAAAAGTGAAACAAACCGGAATCTTTGAGGGCCGCGCGGCCGAAAATTTAAGGAGTTGATATCATGAGATTATCGAACGGCGAGGTGCTGCTTCACTGGCCGCTTGACCTGCACGTTGTAACACAAGGCTGGTATTACAATGGCGGCAGTTTGCACCAGGCCGTTGACCTGCGCACCCAGAACGGCACGGATTACAAGCGCCCGGTCTACGCGGCAGAGGACGGCACAGTTGACCAGACGCAGAACTGGGACGGCCACACGAGAACCGGGATGCAGAGCTACGGCAATATGATGCGCATCAAACACGCGCCTTACAAGGGAAAGACTTTGCAGACGCGGTACGCGCACCTGTCTGAGTACGTCGTCAAATATGGCCAGCAGGTCAAAGAGGGTCAGCTCATCGGGTACAGCGGCGTGACCGGCAACGTGTTTGGCGCGCACCTGCATTTTGAAGTGCTGCTAAACGGCAAGCGCACCAACCCGCTTGTGTGGCTGGACAGCGACTTCACCACGGCGAGCAGTCAGGTATTTACCTACCGCGCCGGAGAGCACGCCGTAGAAAGACCTGCGGACGCTGCACAGCCCAGCAGCGAGGAAGTGCTGATTGATGTTTCCCACCACCAGGGCGCTATTGACTGGGCAAAGGTTCCATACCGTGCTATTGTTCGCATCGGATATCGCGGTTATGGCAACGGAAAACTGATGAAGGACGAACAGTTCGACGCCAACCTTGCAGGGGCAAAAGCAACCGGAAAACTGTTCGGCTTTTATTTCTTCTCACAGGCGGTCACGGTGGACGAAGCCCGCGAGGAAGCCGACTTTTGCGCGAAACTTGCCCCGACTGGCTACCCGCTGTTTTTCGATGCCGAATGGAGCCGTGAGGAACGCGATGGCCGCGCTGACAACCTGACGAAAGACCAGCGCACCGCAATCGCAATGGCATTTTGTGAAAAGGCCAAGACGCACGGATTCACCGCTGGCATTTACACCTTCACGGCCTTTGCAAGCGCAAACATCGACTACGCCTATCTGTGTGAAGACTACATTGGTTGGCTGGCCGACACGCGCACGAACTACGACAAGACATTGCCGCGCTACATCCACCAGTATGGGCAGGCCGCGAAGGGCAGCGTGCCGGGCATCACTGCCGTGGTTGATTTGAATCATCTGGTAAAGGCTCTGCCTGCGGTGGACAAGCCCGCAAGCAAGCTACAAGTGATTACCATCGGGCCGGTGAGCCAGGGGGACGCAGATGCAATCTATCTGCTGTGCAAACAGCGCGGCCTGACGGATGCCGGGCTGTATAAATCTGAATGGGCCTGACGCCCGGAACGGAAGTGAAAAATGACAGATTGGGATATCGTCAAGGACATTGTTGTACTTGCTGGACTGATTGTCACTGTCACAACACCGCTTTTAAAACTAAATACCAGTATCACGCAGTTGAAGGCGCTGCTGGACAGTGTGGTGAAGCAGGTGCAGGATAACGACAGGAGCAACAGTACGAGCCATAAACGGTTGTGGGAGCACAACGAAGAGCAAGACGAGATTTTGCACAGCCACGAAATGCGCCTACACGATTTGGACGGAAAATAACTTGCTGAAATGCAGTGAGTGCGATTGGAACGCACGCGTGCGTTTTCCGTGCGTTTTCCGTGCGTTTTCCGTGCGTTTTAAGACCATTTGAAAGCAGAAGCAAAGGAAAACTTGCAGAATCATTTGATCGGCTGAAATGGAGTGTATATCTATGGGCGATTTTTTAAAAAATCTGGCAGCGCTTATCAAGGTGAAAACCATTGTGACGCTTGTGGTTGTTGCGGTTTTTGCCGTGATGGCATTACAGAGCAAGCTACAGCCTGACACGGTCATGACCATTGTGACAATGGTCGTGGCCTTTTATTTTGGCACGCAGAGCGAGAAGAAAGGGGAATGATGTATGCCGAAACCAGTTACAGGGTCTACAAAAGATTACTACGTTAAACCCGGCACGAACAGAGTAAACCAGTATGGCAGCAGAAAAACATATACGACCGGCAGCAACAAATATACGGCCCCAAAGAAGACGTATACCAAGCCTGTGCAGCCGGTGAGCCAGCCAAAGACCACCTACACAGCCCCGGCCACGGTGGCATCCACGCCAACGTACAGTGAGCCGCAGCAGAGTTACAGCGCACCGCAGCAGAACAACGACTATATGCAAAGCTACATCAACCAGATGCAGAGCGCTTTACAGGCGGCCCAGCAGCAGGCGGCAGAAGCCCAGCGCCGGGCAGAAGAGCAGATGAGAGCCGCGCAGGAGGCACAGCGCAAAGCGCGTGAGGAAGCCTACCAGCGCAGTTCGGCCCAGCAGAAAACCGACTACGAGTACGGCCAGGGCCAGCTGAACAGCGCCACAGACAGCGCCTTGCAGCAAGCGTACATCAACAAGATGATGAACCAGCGCACCCTTGCCCAGCAGCTTGCGGCGCAGGGCATTGGCGGCGGCGCGGCGGAGACCA